>JGI24768J34885_10000578_pt1 | contig 11018 bp, 7 predicted proteins | sample LakOntMetagenome_FD_34885 | JGI IMG/M metagenome (IMG submission 34885) | reverse complement strand
CCAGCCTCTGGCTCGCCTTCCACGACGACCTTGCCGACCCGCAGAGTGCCGACCCGATTGCCCGCGAATCGACCCGCCTACTCGGCGCCGCAGTCTCCTCGCCCCAAACCTCGCTCGACCCGAAGCAAATGCGCGAATGGACGCCCAACAGCGGCTACGGCGCCCATGCCTTTGGCGTTACCGGCGACACGACGAAGAAGATCTCCGCGTTCCAGGCATTCTTTGATGCCCGCGAACGACTCCTACCGTGGATTAAGGAATATTCTCCTTATGAACTCGTGACCAAGGATGACCCCGCGGTCGCCCTGTATTTCCCAACGATACCGAACATCGGCAAGGATGAGAAGGACGCCACCCACTCCGCCAACTTCGGTGTGAAGCTCAAAGAGCACTGCGACACAATCAAGGTACCCTGCGAACTCGTCTACCCCGGCGCACCCGACGTCAAGCACCCGAAAGAAATCGACTTCATCAAAGCGAAGCTCCTGACCTCCGCCAAATGAAGTTCATCGCCACCCTGGCTTCCTGCGTCACCCTCGTCGCGGCTGAACCGACAAAAAGACCGACCGCCGAGGAGATGAAAGCGCTGGCGCTTAAAATGGCCGTCGACGTGNTNAGCACCAAAGACGGCACGCCGCAGAAAGTCGTCTACTACCAACCAGAGTCCGCGGCCAAGAATCTCTCCGGTCCCGCCGTGCCACTGCTGGTCTTCCTGCACACTTGGTCGGGCAGTATCGAACAAGGCCCCATGCTCGTGGGCTTGGCTAAGCAACGCGGCTGGGTGATGGTCGCCCCAGATTTCCGAGGCGTTAACAACCGCCCCGAGGCCTGTGCCTCCGATCTGGCCTCGCAAGACGTCGTCGACGCCGTGGATTACGCCAAGAGCCACGCCCGTATCGACCCCGACCGGATCTACCTTGTCGGCGGTTCGGGCGGTGGCCACATGTCACTCGTCATGGCCACCCGCACCCCCCAACTCTGGGCGGCGGTGAGCGCCTGGGTCCCGATTTCCGACCTAACTGCTTGGCACGCCGAAAGCACCGTGCGCAAGAACGTTTACGCCAAGATGATTGAGCAATGCTGCGGCGGCATACCGGGGCCCGCGACGGCCGCAACCTACCGCCATCGCTCCCCGCTCTTCCACCTCGCGGCCGCCAAGGGCATACCGCTCGATATTAATACCGGCATCCATGACGGACACACCGGCTCCGTGCCGGTCAGCCATTCGCTCCTAGCATTCAATGCTTTGGCGGCAGCGGATAAACAGGTTTCGGCCGAGGACATCGGCTTCATGGTCCGCGAACAAAAGATTCCAGCCACCCTTACCCACGAAACGCAGAATGACCCGGAGCGTCAAAAAGCCGTGCTCTTCCGCCGCAGCTCCGGCAACGCCCGCGTAACGGTCTTCGAAGGTGGCCATGATTCCGAACCGTCCGCCGCACTCGCCTGGCTGGCCCGTCAGCGTAAAGGACAGCCCGTCGACTTCAGCTTGAATTCTGTCACCTTACCGCAAGCACCCTCGGTGGAAGTGGGGAAGTAACTCCGCTCCCAAACACCTATGAAACTCTGGCCTGCGTCTAACGCCTTCCTCACCCTGCTCCTCAGCCTGAGTGTGCTCTCCGCCGCGGAGCCGACACTGACGCTGAAAAGCCCAATCGCCCAGTCAGTTTTACAACGACAGTCCGTAAACACCGGGCGGGTCGAAGTGATTGGCGAGGTGCATGGCATGGATCAAGCCTACGTCTCCCCGATCGTTGAAATCCGTGTCGATGGCGGTGCCTGGCAACGACTGATTCTGTCGGCGGTGGAGCGCAACCGGACCGATACGACCTTCACCGGCGCCGTTGAACTCGCGAAAGGTATGCACACGTTAGAAGTGCGGGCAGTGCGTGACGGTCAACCCTTGGCCAGTGCGCCCAGTGTGAAGTTCGGCATCGGCGAGGTCTTTATCGTGACTGGCCAGTCCAACTCCGCCAACCACGGTGCCGTAAAGACCAAAGCCACATCCGACCAAGTATTTACGCTGTCCCCCAAGGGTACTTGGCAACCGTGCGCCGACCCACAACCCGGAGCTTCTGGCGGCGGAGGTAGCATCCTCCCCGCGCTCGGTGACGAACTCCAGAAGCGCCTCGGTGTTCCGATCGGCTTCATCTCCTGTGGCATTGGTGCAACGAGCATACGCGAATGGCTCCCCACCGGCGTCCCCTTTCCGAACCCGCCGACCATCGTGAGCCGCGTGCGCAAGACCGCCGACGGCCCATGGGAAGCCGACGGCAAGGCCTATGCCATGCTCGTGGCCCGTATGCGTTCGGTACCTTCCTTCCGGGCGGTGCTATGGCACCAGGGCGAAAGCGACGCTAACCAGAAAGACCAAACGCGTACGCTGTCCGGTAAACTGTATGCGGAATACCTAACCAAGCTCATCGCCGGTGCTAACAAGGATAGCCAACGGAACAGCCCTTGGTTCGTGGCCCAAGTCAGTTACCACGGCCCCACGGACGTCGGCTCCGAGGATATTCGCTCCGCTCAAGCAGGCCTCTGGAAAGACAAAGTCGCCCTCGAAGGGCCGGACTCCGATGCCCTCCGTGGCCCGCTCCGCGATAACGGCGGTAACGGCGTCCACTTCTCCGGCGAAGGACTTAAAGCCCATGCCCATGCTTGGGCCGAGAAGCTCGTCCCCTGGATCGAAGCCCAACGGTAATTCGACCGATTTGGCCCTCTAAAAGTCTTTCCTTTGGTCGGGCTGGTGAGATTCGAACTCACGACCTCTTGCACCCCATGCAAGCGCGCTACCAGACTACGCTACAGCCCGAGAAAGGAAGGTTCGTTAAGCCGAAGGGGGGCAGAGATGTCAACCCGACAAACAAAACCGCCCCTTTCCTCGACAGGATGGGCCTGATTGCCTAGGAATTAGCCATGCGACGTCTCCCCACGCTCCTGTTGCTGGCCTTGGCCGGACTGGCCTCCGCCGCCGAGTCTCGTCCCAATATTATCTTCATCTTGGCCGACGACTTGGGCTACGGCGAAGTGGGCTTCATGGGTCAAAAGAAAATCCTGACCCCGAACCTCGACCGTCTCGCCCAAGAGGGTCTCGTACTGACTCGCCACTATTGCGGCAGCCCGGTCTGCGCGCCGTCGCGCTCGGTGCTGATGTCTGGCCTCAACCCCGGCCGCGCCCCCGTCCGCGACAACCTCGATGTCGGCAAGGGCGAACAGATTCCGCTCCCCGCTGGCATCACGACTCTACCCAATGTCCTCCGCCAAGCAGGCTACGCCACCGGCGCCTTCGGGAAATGGGGTCTGGGTGGCTACGATTCCACCGGACGTCCTGACGTCCAAGGATTCGATAAGTTTCTCGGCCTCACGAGCCAATGGGTCGCGCATAGCCACTACCCGCCCGCGATCTGGGAAGACGGCAAGGAAGTGCCGCTCGACAATGGCGAGAAAGGCGTGCCTGGCCACGGCGGCTTCCCCACCGGCGCCGACCCGCAGGACCCTAAAGCCTACGCCGCATTCACGGGCAAAGACTTTGCGCCCGACCGCTTCATCGCGGGCGCTGAGAAGTTCATTGCAGCGCATGCCCAACGTCCGTTCTTCCTCTACTTCGCCTCGCCGCTGCCCCACGTTTCCCTGCAGTTACCAGCTGAGGACCTGAAACCTTACGAAGGCAAATTCGCCGAAGACAAACCCTTCGCCCCCGCCGCCAAGGGCTCGTACGTCCCCAACCGCACCCCGCTCGCCACTTACGCGGCGATGATTACACGCCTCGATAAAGACGTTGGGCGCCTGATGGTCGCCCTCGAGAAAGCCGGCGTGGCGGGCAATACGCTCATCGTCTTCACGGGCGATAATGGTGCGACGCACGATGTCGGTGGCGTGAACACAAAGTTCTTTAATTCCGCAGGCGGACTCCGCGGGCTCAAAGGCTCCCTCCACGAAGGCGGCGTCCGCGAACCGACCGTCCTCCGCTGGCCCGCCAAGGTCGCGGCCGGCACGCGCTCGGATCGGCTCTCGGGTTTTGAAGACTGGCTCGCGACCTTCGCCGAACTCGCCCAGGCCAAGGTGACCACCACGCACAGCGGCGAAAGCCTCGTGCCGACGTTGCTGGGCTCGAAGGAAGCGCGCCGCGCCCCACTCTACCGCGAGTTCCCGGGCTACGGCGAACAGCAGGCCATCTGGGAAGGTAAGTGGAAGGCCATCCGTACCGAGATGGGTAAGCAGATGACAACTACCGGTAAGGTGACCACGCAGCTCTACGACCTCGAAGCCGACCCCGCGGAGTCGAACGACCTCGCGGCTAAATTCCCCGAGGTCGTCAAAGACCTTGAAACCAAGATGGCGGCTAACCACGTGCCCGATGAACGCTTTCCGCTCGCTGGCGTAGACGCCGAAAGCGGCCCCCAGGCCAAGGCGAAAGCCAAGGCGGCCGCCAAGAAGCAGGCCACGGCCAAGTAAGCATGCGTGTACTGCTCCCGCTGCTCGCCTGCGCGGCGCTGACGTTCGCGGCCGAACCCACGGCCGACGAGCTACCGGTGGGCGCCAAGATGAGCTACCTCGACAACGGCATCATTCGCGTCGGGGTCGACCTCAACCACGGCGGGGCCATCGTCTACCTAGCGCCCAAGGGTGGGCGTAACCTGATTAACAACTACGACCTTGGGCGGCAGGTGCAGATGTCCTTTTACTCCGGACCCGTGCCGTATACGGAAAAAGGCCAGTCCCCTTCCGAGCACTGGAAACACCTCGGCTGGAATCCGATTCAGACGGGCGATGACTTCAAGAACCCCTCGAAGGTCATCGCGCACGAGAACGACGGCAACAAACTGCACGTTACTTGCATCCCGATGCAATGGCCGCTCAATAACGTTCCCGCTGAATGCACCTTCGACTCCTGGCTAGAGTTGGAAGGGTCTTGGGTGAAGGTGCGTTCCCGTCTGACTAATGCGCGTTCGGACCATACGCGTTACGCCGCCCGCCAGCAGGAATTCCCCGCGCTCTATGCCAACGGGGCATTCTTCCGAGTTGTCAGTTACGTCGGCACGCGCCCCTTCACAGGCGAAGCCATCACTGAACAGCCTAAGTCCAAGACGAAACACCCTTGGGTCTATTGGGAAGCGACCGAGCACTGGTCGGCCCTGCTCAATGCGGCCGACGAAGGCATCGGCCTGATTACGCCGACGCTCACGGACCACACGGGCGGCTTCGCTGGCCAACCTGGGCCGAATGCTTCCCGCGCTAATGCCACGGGCTACCTAGCTGGCCAAGGCAAGGAGATCCTCGATCACAATATCCGCTACGAGTATGACTACGAACTCGTCGTGGGCAGCGTGAACACCATCCGGTCGCGTGCCCAAGAAGTGACGGCTATGCGCAAGCCTCCGGCCCCACGCTGGCGCTTCACCTCGGATCGCCAGGGCTGGTTCTACGCGGGTGTTGGCACCTATGCGGGTTGGCCGATTCGCGGCGAGCTCGACCTCCGTCCGGACGGCAAGACCCCCTTACGCGCCCTCAGCCCACTCACCTTCTGGCAGGCCGAACAAGCAAGTACCGTCACCATCGAGGCAGCCTTCAGCGGCGATGGCGCTAAAGCGACCCTCACGCTCAGCAAACATCCTTTGAATACCGGCGGCGCGGACATCCAGTTCTCGCTACCGATTCTTACAGACGGCCAGATGCGTCGACTTGTCATCCCCGTCCCCAAGGCGGGTTACGACGGCGCCTATCATCGCGCCACCCTCACGCTTTCCCCGCAGACCATCAGCGCGCGTGTGAAGTCGATCGAGTTCGGCAAATAATTGGTAGGGGCGCGACTGCGTCGCGTCCGCTCGCTGATAGACCCGCCCAAGCTGCCCCTTTAGACCGGGTACGCCCTTATCTCAAATTCGAAGCCTAGGCTCAATCAAAGGAAGCGTCCGCCGCCAAAGCCATTTCCCGTGCCCGCTCGGCCGTCGATTTCATCGCTGCGGCCGCCTTTGGGTCTTTCTTCTTAACTTTAGCTTTGGTTTCACCAGCACCGATGGAGAGAGCAAAATCATTCTTTTGCGCCACCCCCACCGTACTCCGGCCCTCGTTGATATAGTGCTGCATGAGCGCTGTCATTGCTCGGACAATCTCCGGATTCGCCGCACCCACTTCGGTCTTTTCGCTTAAGTCGATTTGTAAATTGAAGAGTTCGCGCCGGCCGTCCTTGTGGAAGATTAATTTCCAAGGGCCTTGCCGAAGGGCGAGATCGCCCGCGGCGGACTGATGGATGGTGGCTTCGCGTACGCCGTCCTTTGTGGTACCAAGCAATTCCTGAACTAAGCTCACGCTATCTTCGCCGGCGCCAGCGGGGACTTTCGTACCGGCGATTTCAGCGGCGGTGGCCATGAGGTCATTGAGGCAGACGGTGTGGTCATTCACCGAACCAGGCTTCACCTTGCCCGGCCAGCGCACGATGAACGGAACCCGATGGCCACCTTCATAGATACTGCGCTTGGATTCACGTAAAGGCTCATAGGATCGATGTTCGGCCCCGTTATCACTGGTGACAATGATGAGGGTGTTCGCCGCGAGGTGATTCCGCTCCAGCGCTTCAATAATCCGGCCGAGGAAGGCGTCGCCCTCGAAAAGCCAGTCGCCATACTTAGGGTCCTTCTTCACCAAGTCCTGGGCGCCGCTCTTCCCGATAAACTCGTCCGAGGGCACGATGGGCTCATGCGGAATGCCGACCGGGAAGTAGAGAAAAAATGGCTCGCTTGCTTTCCTTTGGTCGAGCCACTCCACCACTTTCTTCGCCATGAGCGGCTGGTTCGCCACCGGCGCCACATGGGCGACCACCTGATCCTGTTCGATGATGGTGCCGATATTCCGGGCGTGCGTGAAGCCGTAAAAGTAATCAAACCCGAGCGCATTGGGACCACCAGTCATCTTCGCCCCGATTGGCACTTCCTTTTCGCTACCTGGCTTACCAGCTACCCAATCCATGCCGAGATGCCACTTGCCGATGCAGGCCGTCGTGTAACCCTGAGACTTGAGCAACGATGCCACCGTCGGGCGACCCGGAGGGATAATCGGCTTGGAGAATGTGGTCAGCACACCAAACTGACCGATGCGGGACGGATAACGCCCAGTGAGAAGGCCGTAGCGAGTTGGGGTGCAAACTGCCGCGGCCGTGTGCGCATCCGTGAACCGCATCCCTTGCGTGGCTAACTTATCGAGGTTCGGCGTGCGCAGGGCGGACTTCGGGTTATAGCTCGGCGGCTCGCCGTAACCGAGGTCATCGTAGAGGACAAAAATGATGTTGGGCTTGGATAATTCGGCAGCGCTCAGCGGTGCTAGCCCCATCAACAACAGGGCGACGAGGAGCATCCGGCGGCTGGGGAGGGTTAGTCGCATAATGTTATTTATTAAAAACCAGTGAGTACCGAAAGTTAATTGTTTGTCCTTCAGGATTACGTGCTCCCTGCGGATGTAACGCCCCGCTGGCAAGCCAACCGATGCAAACTACTTGCCCGCTGGACTTGAAATCAGCCCGTCAGGGACGGCCAACAACATAGATGGAGGGTCTTCGCCTTGCTCGCTGCCTTCGGGGCGTGCGTCGACCTATTCTGCCGACCCTTCCTCGAAGTGAACAGCCTCATGGCCGCCCAGCTGGCGCTGATAGTCGGACCTTCCCTGATCGACATCCCCCTCGGCCGCCGCATCACCCGACTCGAACGCGTGCGAGCCGAAGCCACGCCGACTAAGACGACGAAATCCCGAGGTTCGATTTGCTCTGGCAAGAAGTACCCGCACCTAGAGAAGCATGCGTGGAGTCAAGAAAGCTGACTTGCCGACCAAAGTCTGCCCTACCTGCCAAAGGCCGTTCAGCTGGCGGAAGAAATGGGAACGCTGCTGGGCAGAGATCCGCTTCTGCAGCGACGCCTGTCGCCGCGGCACCCCGCGCGGCATGGCACAAAAAAGCCCGGGTTCACCGGGCTGATTTTAAACCTCGGGCCTTCTGGCCCTCAGGTCCTCTTATCTTGGCTTACTTAGGGCCACCCGAGCGGCGGGTGCCAGGACGGCCAAACGGACGGTAGCTACCCTGCGCGGCGCGGTAGCCACCGTTGCGACCACCCTGCGGACGGCCTTCGCGTTCGCTATGGTGAGCACCGGCACGTGGATCCTGATTGCGCTGGAAATCTTCGGGGGTGCGGGGCGGAGCCTGCTGCGTGTAGTCGAAGCCCGGGAGCTTACCACAGTGCAGGTGCTTACCGACGATACGCTCAAGGCGACGGAGATCACCGAGGTCTTCGCGGGTGATAAAGGTGACGGCGGTGCCCGTGGAGAGCGCGCGGCCCGTCCGACCAATACGGTGCACGTAGTCTTCAATCTGGTCAGGGAAGTCGAAGTTCACGACGTGGCTGATGCCTTCAACGTCAATACCGCGCGAGGCGATGTCAGTAGCGACGAGAACGCGGATTTCGCCGTTCTTGAAGGCTTGGAGAGCGCGCTGGCGCTGGGCCTGCGAGCGGTTAGCGTGAATGGCGGCACAGGAGACGCCGTCGCCATCGAGCTTGCGGCAGACGCGGTCAGCGCCGTGCTTGGTGCGGGCGAAGACGAGGACCATCTTCATGGCTTCGTCCTTCAGGAGGTGGTGCAGCATGACCTGCTTGAGGGCACCAGGGCACTCAAAGAGGAGCTGGGTGACCGTTTCGGCCGGGTTGGCGCGGCGACCAACTTCGATCAGCTTAGGCGAGCGCTGATACTGCTTAGTCAGGGTCTCGATCTCGCGGGAGAGCGTGGCCGAGAACATCAGGGTCTGACGTTCAGGCGGGAGCGCACGGACAATCGTGTTAATCGCCGGCAGGAAGCCCATGTCGAGCATACGGTCAGCTTCGTCGAGGACGAGGCACTCCACGGCGGAGAAGTCACCGTGGCCTTGGCTGCCCAAGTCGAGCAGACGGCCGGGGGTAGCGACGAGGAAGTCGCAGCCCCTGCGGAGGGCAGCGATCTGCGGGCGTTCGCTGACGCCACCGTAGCAGGTAGCGACGACTGCGCCAGAATAGCGGGAGTAGGCGGCGACGTTCTCGGCGATTTGGACGACCAATTCGCGGGTCGGGGCCAGAATGAGGCAGCGGACACGTCCCTTATGGGTGTTATTGGCCGTGCGGAGCAGGCGNGTGAGNAAAGGNAGCGTGAAGGCGGCCGTCTTACCGGTACCCGTCTGGGCGATGCCAATGACGTCGATTCCCTCGATGACCGCCGGGATGGCGGCCTTCTGGATCGGCGTGGGTTCAGTGTAACCCTGGTCGGCGACCGCTTTAAGGATGGAGGCGTCTAGGCCTAAGGAAGCAAATGGCATTACAGCAACGTGTAGAACCTAAACGCAAAGGGCGAGGATAATGGGTGAGGCTGTTTTTGGGCGTTTTTGGGCGACTTTACGCCCATCTAAAGCAACGTGACGACAATGCCTCGCCTTGCCCTCCGCCCCGCCCGCGCTTATCTCTTAGCCAACCCCACCCATGACCCAAAAGAAAACTGAAGCCTGGAGTTCCAAGATTGGTGTCATCATGGCCGTCGCCGGCAGTGCCGTTGGCCTCGGCAACTTCCTCCGTTTTCCCGGCCTCGTTGCCGACCAGGAAACTGGCGGCGGTGCCTTCCTCATTGCGTACTTTATCTCCCTACTCGTCGTCGGCCTCCCCATCTGCTGGGTCGAGTGGACGCTCGGTCGGTTTGGCGGTACGCAAGGCTTCAATTCTTCGCCGGGCATCTTCCACGCCATCATCCGCAAGCCTTGGGGTAAGTACCTCGGACTGCTCGGCTTCATCATTCCCGTCGGCGTCTACTTCTACTACGTAGTCATCGAATCCTGGTGCCTGGGCTACGCGTGGCAGAGCTTCAGCGGCGCCCTAGACCTCGGCAAAGACCCCGCCGCCTATGCTGCGCATTTCGCCCAGACGACGGGTATCAAGGCCGACGGCGCCATCCTCGGCTTCACCGCCCCGTTTCTTTTTTTCATCGGAGTCTTCATCCTGAATTTCGTCATCATCTACCGCGGCCTTTCGAAGGGCATCGAGTTCATCTGCAATTGGGGCATGCCGCTCCTGATCATCATCGCCCTGATCTTGCTGGTGCGCGTGCTCACCCTCGGGACACCAGACCCCACCAAGCCCGAACTGAGCGTCTGGAATGGCCTCGGCTATATGTGGAACCCGCATGATATCGCGAAAGGACTCTCCAATCCAGCCGTCTGGCTCAAAGCGGCCTCCCAAATCTTCTTCACGCTCTCCGTCGGCTTCGGTGTGATCATCACCTACGCCAGCTACCTGAAGAAAAATGACGATGTGGTCTTAAGCGGCCTCACCGCCACCGCCGCCAACGAGTTCTGTGAAGTCGGCTTGGGCGGACTCATCACGGTTCCCGCGGCTTTCGCCTTCCTCGGCGCTTCGGCCGTGGCCGGTGGTACCTTCGCCCTAGGCTTTAACGTCCTGCCGCAAGTCTTCGCCAGCATGCCCTACGGCCACCTTTTCGGCGGGCTCTTCTTTACTCTACTCTTCATCGCAGCCATCACCTCCTCGCTCTCCATGCTCCAACCGGGCATCGCTTTCTTAGAAGAAGGCTTGGGCCTAGATCGCCGCGGTTCGGTCGCACTGCTCGGCCTCGTCACTGCGGTCGGTTGCACGCTCGTGGTCTGGTTCAGTGAAGGCCTCATGGCCCTCTCGACGGTAGACTTCTGGATCGGCGACATCGGCATCTTCCTCCAAGGTACGTTGCTCATCTACGTCTTTAACTTCGCCTTCGGGACCGAACGCGGCTGGACAGAAGCCCACCATGGTGCGGACATCCGCATCCCGCGCGTGTTCAAGTTTGTGATCCGCTGGGTGTCCCCGGCCTTCCTGACCGCCATCTTCGCGATGTTCGTCCTGAAGAACGTCGCTGGCTGGAATTTCTCCCTCACGACGCCGCTCTTCACCCCCACGGATCACATCCTCGACCTCATCGGTGGCCCTGGCCATCCAGCCAGCGGCGTCGCACAGTTGACGGCTTTCTTCCTC
>JGI24768J34885_10000575_pt1 | contig 11038 bp, 2 predicted proteins | sample LakOntMetagenome_FD_34885 | JGI IMG/M metagenome (IMG submission 34885) | reverse complement strand
CATCACTTTTAGGACTAAACCTATATAAGTGACTTTATTTTCACGAATAAAGAATCCATACTGCAAGTGTAGGGCAGTAAGTCCCCTGTAAAGGTAACGGGAGTCGGACGGTCGACACAAAACAACCGCTCAATCGCCCCTAGTGGACACTTCTTTGGGACTGACCTTTTAGACGAGACTGGGTCATTCCCTCGTCAGTAAGTGTGGTTTGCGTGAGGGGAAGTCGTACAACAAGCGCCACTTAAGGATCACTGCAACCCGAAGGAGGTAGTGGAATCTACACAGATCACTACCGGTAAGACAGTCTCTCAAAGAGTGTGCAGGCGCCGCCGACATTCTGCGATTGAGATTTACAAGAGGGCAATTGGAATCTACACGGATCGATTGCTGGCATCGGAACTCAAGAGGGCAATTGGAATCCACAGGGATCGTTGCTAGCATTGGAGTACAAGAGGGCATCTGGAATCCACAGGGATCGTTGCTAGCTAGAGGACGTCTCCCATTGGCTGTGAGATTCTCGCGATTGGAGTCACAGACAACCCTACGGTCTGCCATTAGCGACGAAGGCCCCCAATTGGTTTAAGAGGCAGCGGAGTATCAAGGATACAGTTCGGAAGCTAAGGAGCTCGCTGTAGATATTTATATATACAAGAAAAACTTTACGTTAAATAAATTTTTATCACATCTTGTCACGATCATGCCGGGACCAGATACACGTTCCACACGTCGCACTACTGGACGTAAGAACATGGATGATATTCCTGACAGCAAACCGAAACCACGCGGTAATCGAAAAGGGCCCAAGGTATCCAAATCGGGACCAGATACACCAGAACCGCCGACACGTGGAGATATACCGACTATCACCTTGGCTGCTGACACTCCCGTCGCAGCCACCGTAGCATACCCCTCGTCTACTCATGTAGACCAACCAATTCCTGATGCACGCTCAGGAGGGAAGCGCAACAAACCCAAGAAAAGCCGCAATAACCCCTCTACTTCCAACCCTGGTACTCCACACAGTAGCCAAGACAGCCATGACAAAACAGTGAGTTCAGACCTACGAGCTCAAGTCAAGGAAATGAACCGAGCTCTCAGGGAGGCTACAACATCTTCCCCAGTACTTATGCCCCAATCGGCAACGAACCATCTAAATGAAATATTCAATTATTTAGGTATCAATGTCCCAATTGCATCCGAACTAGGTCTTATGACACTTCCAAACATCCGAGGCTATGCTGGAAATGATATTGAGGATATTATTAACATGTTCTCTAAAACGGACCTAAACAAGGCTGATTTCACAGACACTATCATTCGTCTTCGGGCAGTTGGCAAAACAATGGAAGCAATCCTGTCTACTAATATCTTGGTTCTCAGTACGAACGTCATTACAGAAGCACAACGCTCAGAAGATGGACCAGGCGTCAGCATATTCTTAGCCCAACTCCGTGACCCCAATACACTTGATCGAGTTAGGGACATATTCCGTAATTACTATTGGACCGAACGCAAGATAGTAAATACCTACCTTGAAGAACTCGAAACCGCAGGCAGTATTGCCCATAGTCGACATTCGTCATCTGTTGCCCACCATCTACCGTCTGTCGTCAGTGTTCCTCGACCTACGACTGATCCACAGTTTGCTTTCATTCCCAAACCGGTTTTCACGCACACGCGCCAACCATCGCACCAACCTGAACACCGTACATCGACTGGCAATGTCTCCCTCACTGAACCGCAACAAGCCAGCCTCCAGTTTATGTCCCAGGCTCGTGCACACCCATTAAGTGCAGGTAGTCACGGCAAGATTACGGCACGTGCCGCGTTTCCCTCTCGATATGCGTGGGATGGTAACATCGATAAATTCGAAAGTTTCCAAAGTCATTTAGAAGGTCATTATAGTCAAGTAGGCGCCGGTTACCTTTTTGATACCGCCTTCCAAGCTGCGTACATGGCACGAGGTACAGCATGTTATGTTGATTTTCTCGATGAGGTAACAATGCCAGCCCAAATTCGAAATGATACTCGAGCTCTTTTTGGTGCTATGCAAAGTGCATGTAATACCGCAGGCATACGCTCTATCCTATCTAAATATGACAAACAGAAAGACGGTCTCCTTGCCTGGCGTGACGTCGTTGCGAAATATAAAGCTGACGGAAATCAAAATGTCCGCATTCAAAAGCTCGAAAATGTCATTGGAACAGTATACACCTCTAAGTATCCTGGTGGGCTTAACTCATGGTTACTAGCATATGAGAACGCGTTCGCTGAGCTCGCTGAATTGGGTTACCCTGCATGGCTCAATGATGACGTATGCAAACGTCGACTGATTAATAATGCACAGAACATTGGTCTGACTACCACTGTCTTAGAACGTCTTACCCACGATATGGACCTACACGAGACACTCGCCATGTTGCGCTCGCATGCCCTACGACGGGATCACCTGGAGAAAACAAAAGCCATTAGCCGTGCTAATATGTCATCCAGCAACCAGGCTAATGTCGACAATGACCATGACCAACGGATGGTACAATTATGTAAAATGTTACAGGTTCCTGTTGGCCTATTTAAAGATGCGTCAAAGGACATGCAACGCTGGATCATTGATGAACGTCGTCGTATTATGAAGGACTGTAATAATAGCCCTAAGCCCAAGACACCGGAATCCATGCCCAACAAGACGTCATCTACTGCCCCAACGTCACCAACCGCCAAAGATAGTTACAGTAAACTCCCCAATCAATATGCAAAAGCCAATAACACTATCACGGATTCGGGTTTTTCTGTGGCTGATATCGATGAGTTCTTAGCAAATGCGATGCATATTGACGATGACTCTGACCATGAGGACCATTTCGACTCTTTTGTCGGTAATACAGTCACCTGCAGAATCCGTGTATCTTCTGAGCAAGCCAGGCAGTGTATGAACATGGTCATGCTGAAACCACATTGTCATTTAACTATCATTGATGATGGTGCGGATACCACTGTTCTAGGTAAAGGTTGGCATGTCGAAACCAGGCATCCGATTCGTAAGGCAAACGTCGTTGGTTTTGATCGTGATCTTGCGGTTAAACGCGGTCTTCCCATTGTCAGCGCAGTTACAGCTGTCGATTTACCCGACGGACGGGTCATCTTGCTGCGTGCCGCTGAGGCCATTTACAATGAGACGTCCGATCACACTTTACTATCGGAATTCCAGATCAGAGATTTCGGTGTAATTGCGGATACTGTATCACGTAAACACGGCGGTCGACAATGTCTTGGCATTCCAGTGGCATCCAATTTGTCTGAGCCACCCACTAGGGAGTATGTCCCCCTCATTATGGCTCGTTGTCTCCACCAGTTTAGTAATAGAACTCCAACTATCACTGAATTAGAGACATTACACCCACTTCTGCTCACCCAGGATCAGGTTCCTTGGGATCCCGGTCATTTCTATGATGACCCTTCCGATGACTACGTTCGTAATCGGGATACATGGATCCGAGAAGATGCAGAAAACGAACGCCTTCATGCCGAACGCCTAGCTGCATACCAGGATGCCCTTGACGATGATAATATACACTATGCTCAGTCGTCTACCTCCACGGATGTTCCCCATACCGTCCACTCAGCACAGGCAACTCTCATGCACGACTCCGACCTACCACAGCCAGACCTGTACTATTACGATCCGTCTGACGGTTTGATTTGTCCCGCTGAGAGTAAGGTTTTAGGGGAGTCCGTCTGTCTTTCCCTACATGCCGAATACGTCATGTCCCTCGATCATAGTAAATTGGACAACACTTTTGTGCCCGACATCGTCCCTTCTGACCCATACACGTCACGTCTGTCCCGTGCCACGAGTAAAAAGGTTGATCTTGAGACACTTCGTCCATATTTTGGCTGGCGCCCCGTGGACGTCATACGTCATACTCTCCGTACCACTACACAGTTAGCCACGAATGTGATACATTATCCACTCCGACGTCATCTCAAAAGTCGTTTTATGCAACTACGTCATCGTCGTCTTAACGAAGTTGTAGCCACAGACACCTATTTCTCTAGCATCCGATCACTTGAAGGATACTGGTGCGCTCAGGTGTTTTATGGTTGTACTTCACGTCGTCTTGACGTTTTCGGTATGAAGGATTCTGATGGGGAATTCCCTGAGGCGTATATGGATTTCATCCGTCAACGTGGCATCCCATCAGCCCTTCATTGTGACAATGCCAAAGCCCAACAAAGCGAACGCGTCAAACGGATACATCGCGACCTAGTGATAGCCGACCGACATACAGAACCACATTCACCTTGGCAGAATCCAGCCGAACGTGATGGCGTTAAGTATTTAAAGTCCCATGTAGAGATACTACTTAATCGGTCTGGTGCCCCTCCTACCTTGTGGTTCCTGGCTGCCCAGTACCTCTGTGACATTAAAAACGTCTGTGCTGACGAATTACTCGGGTATCGTTCTCCTAACAATGTCGCGACGGGGGAGACTGATGACATTTCGCATGTGCTGTGCTTCTACTTCTATGAGCCAGTACTATACCTTGACCCCGTAGCTAAATTTCCCGCAAGCAAGGAACAGCCTGGTTATTTTGTCGGTTTTGCCACCAACACGGGGGATCAGTTAACCTTTAAAATATTAAAGGAAGACAAGAAAACAGTCATCTCGCGCAGTGTTGTGCGCCCTGCATCCGCTGACGTAGCTAAACGAAACCGACGTGTCACTTTTGATTGGCCGATAGAAGAACAATTTGACAAAATTGATTTACCACCGTCTGATGTCATACAAACTGATCAAACCACAAAACCATCCGGAGACTACGAGGATGACTCACCAACCCAAGATGATGACGTCAACTCGAATGTCGCTTCGAGAACACGATCTAAGACGAAGACCACTGGAGTTTTTCATCTTAATCAGGAAGGATCGAACCCTAGTTTCGCCAACCAATTAATTACGCTAGCGCGACGACTCCCTTCCATCATTTTGTTCACCACATTCTTCATACTAAACTACATGGGGAACGATGTTTTCTACAGTGCAATAAATCCAACCATACTGGGCGATGGTGGCACCGATGAACGAGCGTCATATGCGACTTTTGAAGGATATACCCAAAACGAGCTCGATCGGCTTAAATACCTACAAGCGCTGGATAACGAGAACGATGAGGAAGATCCCGACAACGCACTATGGCATTGTGAACAAGTAGTAGGTTTTCGTGCGAAGACGGGTAAGAAAGGTACTCAGTACGAGGTAAAATGTCAATGGAAGGACCCAAATAAATCCAAGTCATGGGTAGACTTCTATGCATTAGCGCTCCAGGATCCGATCCCCATACTACGCTACGCTCGCAAACATCATCTTCTGGACCAAAGGCCATTCAAGTCACTAAGTAGATATTGTACTGGTGATGCACCTAGCCATTTAGCACGCGCTTTCAAGGCCAAAACCAAGCCCTCCGCCCCTAAATATAAGTTCGGTATACAAGTTCCACAAGGCCTAAAACAAGCGTACGAGATAGACAGAATTAATGGGAATACGCTCTGGGCCGATGCCATCAAGAAAGAATTGGAACAGTTATCCGATTATCAGACGTTTAGGACACTGCAGCCAGGGGAGAAACTATCCGCACAGTTCCAACGCATACCATACCATATAGTATTCGACGTTAAGTTTGACTTACGACGCAAGGCACGACTCGTCGCTGGTGGCAACTGGACTACGATGGAACGAGAAGACATATACTCGGGAGTAGTTGGTATGGAGAGCATGCGCACCGGATTTTTCTTAGGCGAACTTAACGGTTTATCCTGCTGCGCGGCAGACGTTGGCAATGCCTACCTATATAGCCGAACCCGCGAAAAAGTCTATATCATAGCTGGTCCCGAATTTGGTCCCGAATTGGAGGGTCAAGTCCTAGTCGTGTACAAGGCCCTATATGGGTTACGTACGTCAGCTGCACGTTTTCACGAGCATTTGTCCGCCCAATTAATTGCTTTGGGTTTCAAGCAGACTAAGTACGACCACGATCTATGGATTAAGGATAAAGGCGACCACTATGAATATTTAGCTACTTTCGTCGACGATATCCTACTATGGAGTAAAGACCCGATGTCAGTCATGAATGAGCTTAAGAAGGTATATATCCTAAAGGGAGTCGGTATCCCAGAATACTATCTCGGGGGAAATGTCGAAATGCTGGATGAGCACTGGAAATCTGATAGTGTAGGTTTGGCAATGTCCGCAAGGACCTATATCGAGAACGTCATTCCAAAATTCGAAACACTATTTGGGCATGAGTTCAAGAAAGAAAAGACCCCAATGATAGAGAATTTCCACCCAGAAATAGATGACTCACCGTTATGCTCACCTGATGATGCCGCTCGGTTTCGGTCGGTCATCGGTAGTCTTAATTGGATCATCACCCTTGGGCGATACGATGTCCAGTACGCTACATGCGCACTCAGTAGATTTAATATGGCGCCTAGAGAGGGTCATCTTGTCGCCGCTAAACGAATCCTGGGATACCTTAAGGTATACACTAAGGGGAGAATCATCTATGACACGTCTTATCCAGACCATTCTTCTTTTCCTACGGAAGACCACCCTAATTGGGGGGAGTTTTACCCTGGTGCATCCGAAGAGATCCCTAATAATCTACCTGAAGCAAAAGGAAAATTTGTTAGGATCACGGTCTATGTCGACGCAAATTTTGCGCATGACCTCATGACGCGACGCTCTGTCACTGGTATTCTTATTTTTCTTAATAATACTCCAATCAGGTGGATCTGCAAGCGTCAGAAAACTGTAGAATCGTCAACTTACGGTTCAGAGTTAGTTGCCGCACGTGTTGCAACTGAACTCATTCTCGAGACAAGATACATGCTACGTTCGTTAGGTGTCAACATTGACGGACCAACACTCTTACTCGGGGATAATATGTCCGTAGTTCTTAACACAAGTGTGCCTTCTAGTGTACTGAAGAAGAAGCATTGTGCTATCAATTACCACCGAGTTCGTGAGGCTATCGCAGCGAAAGTCCTAAGATTCGCCAAGGTACACACTGACGATAACCTCGCTGACGTACTTACCAAACCTTTGGGTCGTCAACCATTCCATAGGTTGATTAAGGAGTACCTGTTCAGATCTCCAAAGTCGATTAAAGATGCTCGGTCTACAGATAATTAGATCAGGCGTTCTATGGTCGATGATTCGATCAGGTTCCAAGTTTTTTTGTGTGTGTGGCGGTTTAGACGTAGGAGAAGACATTCTCCGAACTAATACCAATTGTGTGCCACCTATTAGAGGATTTATGTTTAGGAAACGAAGATTCAAGATATTCAAGATTCACGTTTAGAAAGAAGAAAAGCTCATTATTTTGGTCGGTCATACTCTGCAGAATTAAGATATTAGGGGAGTAGAAGAAGAATATATTATTCGGACGGACGGAAGGTCAGACGGATTAACCAAGGTATCTGTGGTGTGAACACGTGTAACCTAGAACATGAGGTCGCACGAGTCAATTACAAGAATATTTGGCACAGTAATTTGCACTGGAATATCTTATTCTGTTTTTACAGTATGGATATAATGATTTACACGTTACCAATATTTCGGTATGAAAGTTCGGGTTCATCCTACAGAGGAATTGGTACATTTCGATGTATGTAGAAGATGAACAAGGTACAAGTTAGTATTCAAGGAAATGCATTCTATGGAGTCTAAGATTAGAATGTTTGGGCAAAGCTGTGCATTTGGGATAGGGCAGGAGACTAATATACTGTCCTAAGGAAGTTTGGAGAGACGAAATATGTTCAGGATGGAAGTGCATACTCTAAAATGGGAATACAGGCTCTCATTCCCAAGATTGATTCTACAGCTGTTACAATCGACGTTCAGAGTTGTTCAGTTGTTGTGCTCACTTTTACCGATTATCATAAGAGCTTAACGTTCACTTAGTTATTTATTTTAGTTTTACTAGTTTATCAGACCCACGACTCAAATCCGACTGAATTTGATTCATTCGACCAGAGAGCATCGCTGAGAGATTTTAGCAAGGTAATTGTCCCTCGTTCACCTGATTAATTAAACTAACCCTGTAGGTGAGAGGAAGCCAGGTTCTATCTTTTTTAACTTTCAGAAGGCGAACTGTATAAATAAGCCAAATTGCTATATAGAGCGACTGAAGCACAAACAGTATAAAAGCAGACACTCCTAGTCTAAAAAACAGGAGTTTTTTCCCAAGCCGAGGACAGTTCTTGTCTGTTGACAGCAAAGAGGCGGACGGACGTCCGGACACAGTTTTCACACTAAGGGATACTGGATTAGCTAATTTCTTAGCTCTTCATTAGATCTCGTGACTGCTGGGTTAATTATTTAGTTAATTAGCTTCAGTTGCTGCTGTCAAGACCCGGCTTTAACCTAGCTGCCCCTCCCCTGGTGTGCGAGGGGGGAAATAAGGAGATACTGGATTGGCTATTTTAATTAATAGCTCTTCATTGTATCGGGAGAAGAACAACTCCATTAATATCACTTTTAGGACTAAACCTATATAAGTGACTTTACTTTCACGAGTAGAGAATCCATACTGCAAGTGTAGGGCAGTAAGTCCCCTGGAAAGATAACGGGAGTCGGACGGTCGACACAAAACAACCGCTCAATTGCCCCTAGTGGACACTTCTTTGGGATTGACCTTTTAGACGAGACTGGGTCATTCTCTTGTTAGTAAGTGTGGTTTGCGTGAGGGGAAGTCGTACAACAAGCGCCACTTAAGGATCACTGCATCCCGAAGGAGGTAGTGGAATCTACACAGATCACTACCGGTAAGACAGTCTCTCAAAGAGTGTGCAGGCTCCGCCGACATTCTGCGATTGAGATTTACAAGAGGGCAATTGGAATCCACAGGGATCGATTGCTGGCATCGGGATTCAAGAGGGCAATTGGAATCCACAGGGATCGTTGTCAGCATCGGAATACAAGAGGGCATCTGGAATCCACAGGGATCACTTGCCAGCAGGGCCGTCTCCCATTGGTTGTGAGATTCTCGCGACTGGAGTCACAGACAACTCTACAGTCTGCCATTACGCGACGAAGGCCCCCAATTGGTTTAAGAGACATTTGGTGTTGAAGGATACAGCTAGGAAGCTAAAGAGCTCGCTGTAGTTTAATTAAGGAGTTTATATATAACAGTTCGTAGCTAAGAGCTCACTGTTAAGTAATATTTTCGGAGAAATATTTGGTGATCCACCATAAAAGGGCAATTAGAAGCTACACAGCTCATTGCAAGAAGGTGTCAGGTCCACATAAGAATTAGCTACTCTTATCTACGGACAACTCGATTTCACGATCAGTGGTACTATATATACGAACATTATAGAAGCCGTTGGAACGCATCATTCGTATTTATAGTAACCAACAAGACATTTTCCATGTTCAATCACGATCAACTCTACAACATGCCAACACCTAAATCACATTTATGCCGTACCACTAGACGTAGTGCAACCGAGCATAAGAGTAAAGGACGTATCGANCAAGAACGTCCTACGAACAAAGGCCCAACCAATAGCCCCATACCTCGTCAGACACGTCAGGTTTCCCAGTTACACAATCTGGGACCACGCACGCCAAACCAACCTGCACGTGAAAGCGCTCCACCCATCCACCTACCAGTACGCACTCCTGTCGTCTCATCCCGTCCAGTCACTACAAGCACCTGGAGCGTTGGATCAGCATCCCACAGACGATGGGGAGGTAGGGGAGCTAAAGAAGAGCGAACTAGCCCCACCTCTTCTGGCTACGCAGCATCCCATGCTAGTACTAATACTAGTAGCAACCATACCGACAGTGCTGTAAGCCCGAGCTTACGAGCTCAAGTTGTAAGCATGCATAGAGCACTAGAAGCAGCTATTGCAGACCTCGAGCCCCCAAATCACCTAGGCGAACTACTCAAGAACTTAGGTGTTAATGTCGCAATCGCTTCTCAGTTACAACTTACAAATCTGGAGAACATTAAGGCCTATTCACAAAACGAGCTCAAGGACCTCACCATTATGTTCTCTAAGGCAGGTCTCATGGATAATGATTACATAGATACATTAATCCGTCTCCGGACATTCGGCAAAACTATCGACAAGTTTCTATACCACAATTTTGCGGGTATTAGTGCTGAGGTCATCATCGGAGCCCAGAGATCGACGCAAGGACCAGCCATTGATACTTTTCTGTCCCATCTACAGTCGAATCGTGTTTTCGATATGTTCCGCGAACTCTTCATTACGCAATATTGGACAGAACGTAAGATAATTTTGTCTTACCTAGATGATCACGCGCAAGTACGTGCACTCCCTAATTGCACTCCCAGCGCCCTGTACACCCCGACGCCTAACAGTACTACTACTAGCGGTGATAGGGGAGGTATAAACACTCACAAGTGTAGTAGCATCATCCAAAACGAGCACAAGTGTAGCCCAGAAACGACAACTGGCACTACTAAAATAATCCCCGCTCGTAGTATCAGTAACAATGACTCCGTTAAAACTCAAGCAAAGAGTCATAGTCCTCGCACACAAGATAGAGTCAAGCATACCACACCTAGCCATGTTTCTGCTCGATCGATTTCCCAGTCATTTTCAAGTTTACTTAAGGGAATTATGAGAAGCAAAGGCATTGATGACGTACTAGTCCAGTCCATTGGTATCGAAACCATGTCTGACGTCATCGGGCATTCCAAGAAAGACATTTCGGAGCTATTTAATATGTTTTCGCTACGCGAACTACGCGAGAAGAGAATATGGGATACTCTAATTCGTCTAACTGCCCTCGGTATTGCACTTCGATCGTCTCTATCCAACGGCCTACTAGCTACAATATTCGACATCATGTACAGGCCCAACGTAAAATTAGATTTGAAAGCCATCATATCTGATGCTGTTGCAGATACCTCACTGAACGAGGATTTTATCAGTAACTACTGGCGTGTACGTAAGCAATTCTTGGACATTTTAGAACAATTTCCAAGCAAGACTGATGTCA
>JGI24768J34885_10000574_pt1 | contig 11046 bp, 4 predicted proteins | sample LakOntMetagenome_FD_34885 | JGI IMG/M metagenome (IMG submission 34885) | reverse complement strand
TCTCATGCTGATCTCTTGCAAGATGTGTATTACGACCATGCGATTCCTCATGTTCCGAGGGAGCATCTCAAGATACGGAAGTCGTTCTTCCGATGCGTCAGAGATGGTCAAGTCGTTGATTGCATGGGCGACGAGTTGGTTGTCACGTGTCCAGTGCAGCAGGGTCAAGGTATCGCAGTGTTCAAGGGCAGGATGTTAACCAATGATCAGTCGGATCGTATCGCGCAGGGCAGGCGGCAGTATCTCATCACAGTCGGTGATGACCAGGTGTTGGATTGCGGCTACTATGCTACCATGCGGCCACCGATGTGCTTCGCTTCGTTAGCGAATCAGGCAGATGGCAGTGTGTACAGCTACCATCTCAACAGGCATCTCACTGTCGAGGACAACAATTCAGCAGTGGAGTTGTTCTGCGAGATGGGCAAGGATCCGCGTGAGCATACGCAGGCAGTTCTGTATGCGTTGTGGCCGGCAGAGGCATTTTCGATTCGCATGTGGCATTATGGCGAGGATTATCTGATGCCGGGTGCGGGATTCGAGACGCCCGTTCCTGCTACGCCAGTGATTCAACAAGTTTCGCAAGACGTGCAGCTTTCGTCAAGGGCAACGACGCCAGCTACACCGCATCGGATGGGGCAGCGCTTCCGGAAGAAGCTGGAGTTTCTCGACAATCTTGGATTCTCGCATTTCGATGCAGTTCCTGAGTTGGCATTTGAGAATGCTCACAGCGACGCGTTGCAGGCTCAGCAGCAGTCAGAGCAGCAGCAGAAGCAGCAGCAGCAGGAGGAGCTCAACCCGCCAAGCATGCAGCAGGAGCAGTTGTCTCAGGCCCAGTCGACGGAACAGTGGGACGAGATTGAGTACGGAGTTGGTGAGCAGGGGGCGTGGGTTACGACTGGTTACGATCCTAGTTCAGATGATGATTAGTAATAGGAAGTTAATTAGGAATTAGAGATAGGAAGGCAGGATTAGTAGTAGTAAAATTAGTGAATATTGTGATAGTCGTGGTAGAGATGGAAGTGATGATGCATCTCTGGAGCTCACATTTTGTTTGTAGCGTGGGCTGACAACCATGCAGACGCAGGCAAGATGTTGAGTTCCAGAATGTGAGAAAGAGGACGGTCGGTTTCCCCTCTTAGTCATGGACATTAGTCATTAAGCTTTAGTCTACCTACGACTGGGGTGCTGTGGGTGTTGACTTCTAATCTTGTACATCTGCATCAGTGGAGGGACATTGGTGTGGAGCGGACGCAGACGCAAGCTAGATTAGAAGTAGATATTAGTACAGTGGTATAGGTCCCCCATAGTTGCAATAGTTGCTGGGGTAGGGTTGCTAGGAGGGATCCTAGTGGTGAATCCCCGTGCCAGTTTCGATCGTCGGCAGAATGCAGTTAATTCGGTGACTCACGGCAAGCGGATTGGTGCGGCACGAGGCAGTGCAAGGACGCGGAGGGGCATTTCGCGGACGGTAGCTCGCAGCTACTTAGAGATAGAGAGAGAGGGGGGGGAGAAAAGGCGGTAATGCAATATGGTCAACCTGGACCCATATTCATTGTGACCGTTTCATGTTGTGTTATATTTTTTGTTTGTAGAGTGGCGATGACCTGGTTGTCCAACTTGGACGAATGGGTTTTTCGTTCGACGAGGGGGTTGTTTGTTATATTTTTACTCTACAGTTGAAGAACTTATACTTGCGTGGTTGATAGTTTACCTACTGACACTCAACGTTTTGGGGTTACTAGGAGTGTAATAAACCGTACGATAATAGGTTTTTGTTGTACGTTGCTTTCGATTTAAGTGTAATCTTAAGCATATCAGAAGCGTAAATACGGTGTTCGGTTTATCCTTCTATATTTGGTAGTTTTCAGATCAAACTACACGTTCCGCTGAGGATTTAGCTAATCCTGAGTTGAACGCATTATAGTTAACTAGTTGCGTGGGACGCAAAGTAAAAAGTTTAGTTATAGTTAGTTACGGTTACAAATCAACAAAGAACAAATATTCAGAATGTCGAGTGATCTTAATCTCACTGAAGAATCTGGGAATATTCATGAGTTATTGCTGAGTGACAATGTGCAAAAAGTTTCAGAGGAAGATCAAGTTCCAAACTTGCTCGAGCTGTTAGGTTCTCTAAGGGCGGAGACACAACAGTTACAGGACCGAGCCAAAGAACAAGATATTTCGCAGACATCCTTGCGAAACGAGCTGGTGCAACTCAAGGCTGGCAGTCAAGAGATACTGATTTTGCTACAGCAACTGCTGGGCAAATCAGAGCCCAGTGCGGCAGCACAGCCTGAAGAAACCAAGCAGAAACCAGTGGTTGATCAAGATGTACTCCAAGCCCGAGTCGAGTCGGAGAATCCTGATCCCTCACTCTCGAGAATGGTCAAGGAGTTCAAGGAGTCAGTCGACGAGGCTATTGGTGCACTTTCTCAGGAAGACGCGAACTCTGAGCGAACTTCTACAGATTCAGTCATAGCAGAGGAGGTTGCTCGTAGGGACGCCGAGGCTTTTGCCAGACAGCGGCTTAGGCAGGTGAGCGCACGGGATGGTGTGCTTGACTCGGCAGAACAGGGTTTCATCCAAGGAAGCAAGATGCAGCGCAGTGCTCAAGCTGCAGCGGACATGGGCCGAACTTTCTTCCTAAAGGAGCTTGCAGCCAACGAGGAGGCATCAAGAGTAGTTCCACCAGCAGTTAGTGTGGCAGGAATTTCCGGGATCGCAGCGGCACAGTCTTTGCATCAGTTGCAGGGAGTGGAGTTTGCAGATCCGTTTCGAGTTGCCGATCCGCTTTCTCAAGCGGAGGCACAAGCTCTCAGGAGCAGTGTCGCCGACCACTTCCAGAATGCACGCACTGTGCAGGCAGAGACGTTGGCCAGAAGCAATGCATACGATGCTCAACTGTCCAAGGCAGGGCAGCCTTCAGTCTCCAGGACGGATTCAAATGGACGTGTAATTATCGACACATTGACGTCTGTGGAGAGAGCATCGGAGCAGCGAGCTTCGCAGTTCCAGGCTAGTCGTGCCGTCGATAGCAAGAATGTTGGCACCATCGCTTTCGGCGTCAACTTCGTCGTTCGGGATATGCAAGGTGGACGCAAGATCAGCATGGATGACATGAACTTGTACAGCTTAGGTCAGTTTGCAGACCAAGTATACATGTACATTGCTGACCCCAGCAATCAGCCATTGCAGTTGTGGCCCTTTCTCGAAAGAGCAGTGAAGGCATACATCCTCAATAAGAGGCAGATGTTGTCCTTTCAGCCAAGTATGCTGATAATGTACGGACTTCCAGCAGTTCGTCCTATGCTGACAGAGAGGGAGATGAAGATTCTTGGTCCGAGAGAGATACTGAATGAGATGATCCATTCGCTTTTGCCTACCGACATGATTGAGTATGAGGACATGCTCAGGAAGGCGTTGCAAACATACGATCGAGAGCACTTCGCACAATGGCAACGGGACAAGACGAACACTCTGACGTGGGGAATGTTGCAGAAGGAGAGGATTGCTTTTACTCTCGGGGTGCTCGAGACTCTTGGAGAAGTTGACAGGTCTACGGGGAAGTTGCAGTGCAATTATCCCGGTACCAAGCCCGTGAAGCATCTGGGTTTGGAGGGTCTCCAAGACATCTTCTTCGATTCGAAGTCGTGGACTTCTCGCATGAAACGTGTGTTTTTGCTGCGGCTAGGCAGATCGCCGCTAGACGTGATGTTCTCAGCATTCTTGGGTCGCTTGATGGCTCTAATAGAGCTGTTGATCAGTACCAACGTGCACACATATCTATTACTCAATTCTTTTGAGTCTAGACATGCTGTCACGGATGGCTCACCTGAGGCAGCGGTTGACGTCCGAGGACGATCAGAGAACTCCAGACGTAGGCAGAGGCTAGATGGTGACCATTCCAAGCCTGTCCGTCAGACTGGAGTAGTTACGCGTTCAGGTGCCAAGCGTATCAGGACGTTCCTCAGTGGTTCTGAGAAGGGTGCTGCTGGACGCAGAGTGAGTAGTCGTTTGAAGATGATTCATGTCTTGGACGGGGATTCGCACGGCGACGCTTCGACAGGTTCCTCCGAGCAAGAGCATAACTCGTCAGAGAGCGACGATAATGTGTCTGCAGATACAGCTGAGCAACAATCGATCTCGGACAACAGTGATGATGCTCAGATATACGATTCCGAGGTCTTGGGCAAGCTTCTTCAGAATCTGTCTGCTGCAAGCATCAATGCTATCGCAGGTATTCCTGCGGACTTGAAGAACAAGATTCTGATTCGCAAGGAGAGGGAGGATTCGCGACATCGTGCAGCAGTCAAGGGCGGTAGCGCAGAAGACGTGTCGCAGAAGCCGTGTACCGCATTTATGCATGGTTCATGCACGTACGAGAAGTGCAAATATTCGCACGATCCAGACATTTGCTTGGCAGCCTTCGACAAGATATCGCAGAATATGGCAATTTTGCGAGCCAAGCGAGGGTCATCGGGCAGATCGCCTGCCATTACGGCTATCAGTACCCGGAGGTTCGACAAGGACGCTGATTCGTCGGAGCGCCCTAAGCAGGACCGCGGTCACGGGTCCAGAGGCAAGGATCGTCCNCAAGATGCAAGGTCCAAGAGCTTATCGAGCATGGCTGGGCGAGATCAGGGATCTCGTTCAGACGGCTCGGTGNGTTCCGATTGACAAGCGGGTGGCGCATGCCACCAACCCACTGTTCCTCCAAACGCTTTGAAGGAATGGTGGGAGACGATCGACGAGGCTATGTGTGGCACACATAAGTCGTCGATCGATCAGTCCCAGGTAACGATGTTCCTGCAAGGACTGTCAGCCGTTGACGGGCTGTACAGTCCAAGCAGGGACGTTGCCAGGTTTATGTTTACGCAGTCTGCAGTTCTCGACTCACTTACGGGGGCAACTCTAGTGGTTCCTCGGGTGCTCTGGGACTCAGGTGCGTTGAATGGTAATTATATTTCGAGGAGATTCGTGGAGGCGAACAAGGAGTTCCTTCAGCGGATGTTGCAGGACGTCGACAGTTCGGTCACGTTAGCAGACAACAAGACTTCTCTCAAGATTACGCAGCAGGTGCAGATGCCTTTGCTATGTGCGGCAGTTGACGATGCAGAAGCGGCGACAATTGTGTCCACTTTCTCTGTGATCGAGTGCAGCGCAGACATCATTCTGGGTCTACCCACAATGGTTTTGCAAGCATCTGACTTGTTCATCGCTATGATTCGCAGAGCGGTCGCCTTTGCCAAAGGCGAGGACCGTGCACGCAAGTTTCATCAGGATTACTTGGACGTCAAGAAGCGCAAAGTCGTGTTCAAGGCGTGTGTCACGGGCGGTGGTGCAAGTACTTTGCAGCGCAATTCTAAGGGAGAGGGTTTTCATCTTCGTTCGGGCAAGGGGCCATCTATCGGTCGACGTGTGGTCAAGGATGAGCGGGGACTTTTTCGAAGCCATCCTACTGACGGCGAGCCTGGCAGGCGTCGCCGGAAGAGGGTTTTGCCTCGCGAGGACGCGTATACGGTTGTCAAGCCATTCGCGGAGGAGGGTCTCAACAGCGACGAGGCCGATTTCAATCATCTTCTCGGAGAAGATCTTCGGCCACCATGGACGTCGATTGACGATCTTGGTCCTGAAGAGCTGGATAGTCCTTACCCTGGTTTGTTCACTACCGAGCATGTTTCTTTCATGGAGACTACGGTTGATGAAGCCAGACGTGAGTACTTGGCTGAATTGGATAAGCCTCCTGCAGAGCCAGGTGGCGATGCTACGGCGAAGAAGGGCAGGATTTCGCGTGCCATGTACGAGCACGAAGGGTTCTTGCAGTTCATGCGCGAGGAGGCGATCGAGGTGTTCATACCTACGAACTGGAATGGCATCAATGCGCCTCCGATCGAGTTCAACTTCAAGCCAGACATGCCGGAGACGCATCGGGCCAAGTCTCGGCCTATCAATCCGGCGCGTGCAGCGGTGGTCAAGAAGGAGTTCGAGAGGCTAACGCAGTATCACCTAGTTCTCTCCAACTCAAGCATTGTTAGTCCGATCACGGATGCGGACAAGGCAACGGCGCCGTTCGTTCGTATCTGCGGTGACTACAGGTGGATCAATGGACAGATTCTCCTGGACCATCAGCACATACCGCGTGTGCAGCATGAATTGGAGCGTTTCCGAGGGTTCAAATACTTCATCGATTTGGATATGGTGAACAGCTTTCATCAGTTCAAGTTGGGGAAGAGTACCTCGGAGAAGCTGTCAATCATCACACCGTGGGGTACTTATCGTCCGGTGTTCATGCCTGAGGGTGTGAGTCCAGCGACGGGTGTGTTGCAGTCGCATATGCGAGAGATGTTCGCAGAGTTTAGCGACTGGGCCATCGTGATTTTCGATAACTTGCATTGGCGGACATAGCATGGCTGATCTCTTGGAGAAGTTCAAGAAGTTCGTCGCCAAGTGCAAGGAGTACAACGTGTTCTTGAAGTTCTCGAAGTGCTACTTCGGGTTCGACAAGGTCAAGTTCTTCGGGTACGAGGTCGACGGCGAAGGTTGGGCTATTGACGCGAGCCGGAAGGAGGCTATTACGGCGCTTCCTTTCCCTGATGGACCGACTCCCAAGCTGAGGCGTACTCGCATGCAGTCGTTCCTGGGTTTCGCGTTGTATTTCCGAGATTTCGTCAAGGATTTTTCGATCAAGGCGTCGACGTTCTACGACATGACCGTGAAGAACTTTGACTGGGACGAGACCAAGTGGAAGGTGGATTATCGAGCCAAGTTCGAGGAGTTCAAGGCAGACATGGTTGAGTGTTTCAAGTTAATCTTCCCAGATTACTCACTCCCATGGGTTCTGCAGCCGGACGCCTCGGCAAGTGGGATCGGAGCCATCCTCTACCAGGTGCGTACAGGACCATATGGGCCCAACGGCGCAGAGGGTACTCGTAAGGAGCCCATAGCTTGCATTTCCCAGAAGTTTTCCGGTCCAGCAACTCGTTGGGCTGTGATTAAACAGGAGATGTATGCGATTTACCGAGCGGTGGAGAAGCTTCAATATTATCTCCGCCATAAGCCGTTTCAAGTGCAGACGGATCACAGCAATTTGGTTCAAATGGAGAAGAGCAACGTTGGCATTATCACACGCTGGCGTGTTTTCCTCCAGTCGTTTCCCATTACGGACATCATCCATGTGCCAGGCAAGCACAACGTCGCAGCGGATTTCTTGTCACGCATCAACGAGCGTGATAACGACGGAGTTCCACCGGAGCCAAAGACGTTGTTGCAAGCGACGCAGCATTTTGCTGAGTCTGAGCAGCAGCCGCAAGCTCTGTGCTCGATGTGGGAAGACGTTCCAGGTGGAGACGCGTCTGTTCCTGACGAGCTAGCCGCGTATTCGGTCAAGGAGCGTGGTCAGTTCCTGGCGGCAGTGGTGGGTGAGTCACTTCCGTGCCAGGCGCAGTGTTGCAGTGATCTCTATTGTGGAGTTTGTGGCGAGAGTCCGATTGTGCTGGCGGAGCTCGCGCAGTCGCTGTCGATGGCATCGGCAGCTAGCGGTGATCAGTACACAGACGCAGTTGAGGATTGGGACGTTATGCTCAAGCAGGTGCATGGCGGACGCAGTCTTCACTGGGGCGCCCTAGCTACGTGGCGCCTATTGAACGAGCAGTTTGCAGGTCACAAGGTGCCGATGTCGTACATTCGGTACTACGTGCGTGAGTGCCCTATCTGTCAGAAATACAGACGGACACTCAATCGTGACAGGCAGCCTGTGCGGATTCGGCATCTCAAGGTGCCTGGGCCTCGTTCAACGGTGGGAATCGACGGTTTCACGGTTTCTCCACCGGACAAGCACGGCAACGCATATATGCATGTTATTGTGAACCAGTTCACGAAGCATGTGTATTTGTATCCGTCCAAGGACAAGGAGGCAACTTCGGCAGCGGACGCACTTATCACTTACGTGTCGCTGTTTGGACGATTCCGCAATCTCATCTCCGACCCGGGTTCGGAATACACTTCGGAGGTGCTGAAGCAGCTCAACGCTTACTTTGGTTACGAGCATGCTTTCAGTCTCGTGGACAGGCACGAGAGCAATGGTGTGGAGCCTACTAACCGGGAGCTCAAGCGTCACCTGCAGGCTTTGGTGGCGGATACACGTTTCCGGGATCGGTGGTCAGAACCTCAGATTCTGGGTCTGATTACTTTCCACATCAATGCGATGCGATCTAGCGAGTCTAACTACAGCGCATTTGACCTGACCTTCGGTTCTATGCATTCGGATTTCTTCCGGGCGCTGGATGCCGAGGGAGCAAGCTTCATCGCAGAGAAGTCCGACTACATTAAGCAGTTGGATGCAGACATCAAGGCGATNACGGACATGTCCAGGGTTTTCCAGAAGAATTTAGCTCGGCTCAGGGCAACGGACAAGAGTCAGCCCTGGAACGAGTGGGCTCCTGGGGACTATGTCTACGTGGACAACGTTTCGCCAGTGGACAAGTTGCAGGGACCACGTCTGGGCCCATTCCAAGTGATCCGGCAGTATGTGAACGATGTGCGTCTGCGCAATCTAGTCACCGGAGCAGAGAAGGAGGTTCACGTGGAACGGCTGACACCATTCACGGGGACAGCTGAGCAGGCTCTGGAGATGGCAATGTTGGACACAGACCAGCATTTCGTGGAGCGTCTCGTTGGCTATCGTGGTAACCCTGAAGTTCGTCAGACGGTTGAATTCATGGTTGAGTTCACGGATGGCACTCTCGTGTGGAAGCCCTATGATGCAGATATCGCGCAGACCGTGCAGTTCGAGAATTTCTGCAAGGCGCATCCGGAGCTCGAGACTCTGCTCCATTCCGCGAGTAGGAGTGCAGCGTTCAGGGCAGCGCAGCGCAAGGTGGTCACGGGGGCGACGCACGTCAAGGGTGACGTCATCTTCGTGGATCTTCGTTCACGGGAGATCTTCGCGCACGAGTGGTACAACGCATTGGATCTCGAAGACAAGGACATCACGTTCCGGTTCGCACGCATGCGCATCGGCAACAGTGTCTCCAAGTCTGGTTGGAAGAGGAACACGCGTTGCGAGTTGATCGACGACTTGTACAAGCGAGTGCATATCGTCGACTCAGCCTTCCTTCATTCGTACGGCAGAAGACGCGTGGAGGCAGAGTTACCTCCAGGCAGCATAGTGGTGGGTACCGACTTCGCGTTGGCCCATCCACAGTCAGAGGAAGTTATGGCGAGATCTAGACCAGCTCGACCAGAGGAGTTACTTTCAATTGGCGTGCGTAGTAGCAGCGCCGCAGGAGTCACGTTCATGTCTTGGAACGTCAACTCAGTTGCGGCAGCCATCAAGAAAGGATTACTCGATGAGCTGGCCAATCTCTCGACGGGCTCTCCTGATGTGCTCATGTTGCAGGAGGCCAAGGCGCACATCATGGACGAGGGTTCGTTGGAGAAGCAGTTTGCTAGGCTCGGCTACAAGCACTTTAAGCTGACGCCTGGACGCCCACATCAGCATGCGGGAGTTATCATTGCTTCGAAGGCACCGTTCCAGCTTCTCGGCAATTGCAAAGTCGAGGACGGTCGCGTGATGGCGGTTCGCAGCAATGGAGTAACGGGAATCAACGCCTATTGCCCCATTATATGGGACCCTACGTTCGCGCGGGTCAAGAGGCGCAAGGAGTTCGACAGAGCGTTTCTCAAGATGCTGGACGTTTGGCCNCAGCCNCACGTCATTTGTGCTGATCTCAACTCGGTTGCGGACAAGTCAATGGATTTGGTTGTCCCGACGCGTTGCAAGCAGATGCACATAGGTTTCTCTTCGGACAATGAGACGCANCTGTATCGCGAGCTCATGGCGCGAGGTTACGTTGACGTGTATCGTGCGTGTCATCCGGACAAGCGCGAGTACTCTACGTTTCCCAAGGGGATGTTTGCTGGACTCGAGGCAAGGGTGGACTACGTTCTCGTGAGCAAGATTTTACGCAAGGCAGTTACGGACTGTGTGATCGGACCTCGCACCGAGGTGTCCGACCATGCGTTCGTCATGGCGACGGTAGAGACCAAGAGGTCTTCTTGGATCGATTTCTCAGCGCTCGCCAAGCCAAGCCGGTTCAATTTGGTTTATCATCCACCACGATGGGATGTGGAGAGACTGACCGCAGTTCGCGAGGAGCCAGTCAAGTTGTTCATGATGCCAAGGATTGTTTATTGTGCTTCCGGCTCGTCTGAGCCTCCGACNGAGCGGCAGTTGCAGCAGTACGCNGTGTACGGTCGCAAGCTTAGGGCCGATGAGGTCGAGGAGGCTGAGGAGCTAGATCGAGCGCTCAAATTGAGCATGGAGTGCAGAAAGCAGGACGTTCCGGGAAGGCAGGACTACATCATCGTGGGCATGATGCCGCGTGAGGTGATCGACCTCACGGAGTCGCCAGAGGTGGCGCCCAAGCCCAAGAAAAGAGTGGCGCCGGTAGTCGTGCGGAAACTCTCCGGAGCACCAGCGGAGTTGGTCCAGCCCATGGAGAGCATTTCTCTGGCAAATGGACCGTTCAGTCCTCCAAGACCAGAGGCAGTGTCAAGTGTTGTTTCGACGCGTGGACCGTTCAGTTCACCGCGTCCGGAGGCAGTGAGCGCAGCGGCGGCAACAGTTCTTACGTCCGTGCCTCCGAGTCTACCGCGGCAGCCAAAGTTAGTAGCGGCTGTTCCATGGCAGAGCAAGAAGACCAAGACGCCAGCAGTGGTTCGCAGGACCACTCCTCCTCCCAGACAGGTGTATACGGAGGAGGAGTTGGAGCGCATGCTGGATCTTACTCCTCCGCAATCGCCGGTGGAGCAGCAGCAAGAGCCAGAGTTGAAGCTGAGCGGGGATGCAGCGCCGGTGCACGCAGTTCAAGCAGCACCAGTGCCCGCAGCTGTTCCAGGGGTGGACAGACTCGGGGAGTTTAATCACGCTCAGTTCGTCAGCAAGCCTACGGTTTCTCATGCTGATCCTACGGTTTCTCATGCTGATCTCTTGCAAGATGTGTATTATGACCATGCGATTCCTCTAAAAGAACGTAGCGATTGATA
>JGI24768J34885_10000573_pt1 | contig 11049 bp, 11 predicted proteins | sample LakOntMetagenome_FD_34885 | JGI IMG/M metagenome (IMG submission 34885) | reverse complement strand
TCGAGTCGCCGCCTCATCGTCACCGGCTGGAATCCGCAGGAAGCCGACCAGGTCGCCCTGCCCCCTTGCCACACGCTCTTCCAGTTCTACGTCTCGACCGATGGGCGCCTCAGCTGCCAGCTGTATCAGCGGAGTGCGGACCTCTTCCTCGGCGTGCCGTTCAATATCGCGAGCTACGCGATGCTCACGCACATGATCGCGCAGGTCACGGGCCTCCGACCTGGTCATTTCGTGCACACCTTCGGCGACGCGCACATCTATTCCAACCACGTGGAGCAGGTCGAACTGCAGCTCTCGCGCGAGACGCGTGCCCTGCCCCGCCTGGCGCTCAACCCCGAGGTGAAGGACCTCTTCGCGTTCCAGTTCGAAGACATCGTGATTGAAGGTTACGACCCGCATCCGGCGATTAAGGCGCCCGTCGCCATCTGACGTCGTGGACCTCGGCCGCCCGCTCATCGCCATCGCGGCCGTCGCGCGCCATCGCGGCATCGGCCTGAATAATAAGCTGCCGTGGCGCATCCCGGAAGACTTCGCATTCTTTAAGGCCACGACGATGGGCCAGGTGCTCCTCATGGGACGCAAGACCTACGAGTCCATCGGCCGTCCGCTCCCGGGCCGCACCACCGTCGTGCTCAGCCGTTCCGGCTTCAGTGCCCCTGGCGTGATTGTCGCGAAGGATTGGCAGGAGGCCGCGCTCGTCGAACCCACCAAGACCCTTTTCCTCGCCGGTGGCGCCGCGCTTTACGCCGAAGCCCTGCCCTGGTGCGCCGAGCTCATCCTCACCCACGTGGACATGGAACCCGCGGCCGACGCCTTTTTCCCGGACTGGACCACCCACTTCGACGAGGGAGAAATCCTCGCCCGGCACCCCACCTGCGTGATGCGNCGGCACCGGCCGCGCTGAGGCCTCAGGCGGGAGAAGCCCGANCGGGGCCAAGCCCCGTTGGCCGCCGATGGCAACCCTACCAAGCGTCCAAAAAGGGCGTTTAGGGGCGTTTTCTCCTTTCCAATACCTCCCCCCGCCCTACGTTCCGACCCATGCCGGATGGCCTGTTTATTTTCTTCGCAGCCCTGACCCTCGGGGCCGCCCTTCTCTTGGTCCTCAGCCGTAATGCGGTGACCTCCGCCATGGGGATGATCCTCGCGTTAGTCGGGGTGGCCGCCGACTTCTTCCTGCTGGACGCCTACTTCCTCGGGGTCCTGCAGATCCTCGTCTACGCCGGCGCCGTGATGGTGCTGTTCCTCTTCATCATCATGCTCCTCGACACCGAGGACCCGCAGGGCGCTTATCCGTGGAAGACCGCTGCGCTCGGTCTCGCGACCTTCTTCCTCCTCGCCGCCGGCGTGCTCTGGCTCTTCCACTGGTCGGGCGCCGTCGCCGACATCAAGGCCGGCGCCACGCCGCCCGAACTCTCCACCAACCCGGCCGAATTCACCACCGCCGCCAAATCGTTCGGGCGCCTACTCTATACGAAATATCTCCTCCCGCTGGAAATCGCTGGGTTCCTGCTCCTCGCCGCCCTCGTCGGCGTCGTCTCCCTGAGCAAGGATAACCCCGAACGCCAAGCCTGAGGCCGCCGCCATGGAAAACACCACCTTAGCGCACCACCTGATTCTGGCCGGCCTCCTCTTCGTCCTGGGCCTGACCGGCGTGCTGATGCGCCGCAATCTCCTCGTCGTCTATATGTGCCTCGAGCTCATGCTCGCCGCCGCCACGCTCGCGCTCGTCGCGTTCTCGCGCTTCAACCGCACGATGGACGGGGCCGTCCTCGTCTTCTTTGTCATCACCGTCGCGGCCGCCGAAGTGGCCGTCGGCCTTGCGCTCATCGTGGCCCTGTTCCGCAAGCGCGGCACGGTGCGGTCCGACGAACTCACCACCCTCCGCGACTGAGCTCCGCCGATGCCCTCCGACCTCACGTCCCTGGTCCATTGGATCCTGTTCCTCCCGCTGGGCGCGGCCGCGCTCTCCGCNCTGTTCCTGCGCCGGGCAGGCACTCTCGCCGCCTGGCTTTCGACGGGCACTGCCTTCGCCATCGCTGGCCTCTCGCTGCTCCTGCTCGGCCAAGGCTCCGACGTCACTTGGCACGTCGAGCTCGCTAGGTTCGGCGGCGTGAGCCTCGGTTTCGGCTACCTCATCGACGCCAACGCGCGCCTGATGCTCTTCGTAGTCTCGTTCGTCGCCGCGTGGATTCACCTCTTCTCCGTCGGCTACATGAAGGAAGACCCGGCCCGTGGCCGTTTCTTCGCCGGTCTCTCGATTTTCATGTTCTCCATCCTGGGCATCGTCGTCGCCGACAACCTGCTCATGACGTTCATCTACTGGGAACTCGTGGGCTTCAGCTCCTACATGCTGATCGCGCACTACTTCGACAAGGACTTCGCCGTCGCCGCCTCGAAGAAGGCCTTCATCGTCAACCGCGTGGGCGACCTCGGCTTCATCCTCGGTATCGCGATGTGCCTTTCGCTCTACGGCACGCTGGACTTCACGGCGCTCCGCGACCATGCGGCCGCCGCCAAGACCATCCCCGTCGCCGTCGGCGCGCTGCTGATGTGCGGCTTCCTCGGCAAGTCCGCCCAGTTCCCCTTGCACGTCTGGCTCACCGACGCGATGGCCGGCCCCACGCCGGTCTCCGCGCTCATCCACGCCGCGACGATGGTCGCCGCCGGCGTCTACTTCATGGCCCGAGTGAGCTTCCTGCTCGCCCCCGACGTCCTGCAGTTCATCGCGATCTCCGGGGCCGGCATGGCCGCACTCGCCGGCCTCTGCGCCCTTGCCCAGACGGACATTAAGAAATCCCTCGCCTACTCGACCCTCGCGCACCTTGGCATCATGGGCTGCGCGATTGGCCTCGGCCGCCCCGACCTCGCGCTCATGCACATGGCGATGCACGCGTTCTTCAAGGCCACACTGTTCCTCGGCGCCGGCTCCGTCATCCACGGCTGCCACCATGAGCAGGACATGCGCAAGATGGGTGGCCTGCTCAAGAAGATGCCGCTCACCGCCGCGACCTTCATCGCGGCGACGCTTTCGAACTGCGCCGTGCCCTTCCTCGCTGGCTGGTATTCCAAGGACGCCATCATCGAGGCGGCCTACCACGGCGGCCACGTNGCGATCTTCGCTTTCCTGGCCCTTGCGGCGCTCGCGACCTGCCTCTACAGCGGCCGCATGCTTCGCCTGGTCTTCCTCGGCGAAGCGAACTCCGAAGCCGCCGCCCACGCCCATGAGTCGCCCTGGACGATGACCCTGCCGCTCGTCGTACTCGGCCTCGTCTACTCCGTCGCCGGCGGCTTCCTCGCCTCGACCCTGCTGCCGGCCGGCGCGCTGCAGCCGATCAAGCCCGCCCTCGACGCGCTCGCCTTCCACCTCACCGCGCCCTCGACCCTCGTCGGTCTCTTCTCACTCGTCGTCGGCCTCTTCGGCGCGCTGAAGTTTTACGGCACCGTCCGCGGCGCCGACGCCCTCCAAGTCGTCTCACCCCGGACCTATCACCTCCTCGAACACCGCTGGATGGATGGCCTCTACCGCTGGTATGTGGACGCCGTGCAGCGTCGCATCGCCGAGCTCGTTGCCTTCCTCGACCTCCTGCTCATCAACGGCGTGGCCGTACGCTGGCTCGGCGGCGGCGTCCCCGCCGTGCTGGGCTTCCTCACCGGCCGGTCGTTCCACCGCGGTCAGACGCGGGCCTACGGGCTCTGGATCGTCGTCGGTTGCCTTCTCCTTGTCTGGTTCCTCCTCGCTCGCTGACCCATGGAATTTTCCCCCGCCGCGCTTCTCACGCTCACCGTCACCGCCCCGATCATCGTGGGCCTGATCCTCGTCGCCGGACGTGCGCTGCCTCATCATTTCGCCTCCGGCTTCGCTTTCGTCGGCTTCGCCCTCCCCGCCGTGCTCGCCCCTTGGCTGCTCCTGCGCTGGACCGATCCTACGACCACTCCGGCGCAATTCCAATCCGTCGGCTTCTGGGGCTTCGGCTTCGGGCTCAACGGCCTCGGCGCGCCGCTCCTGGCGATGACCGCGCTCGTCGGCCTCGCCGCCGGCATCAAGGCCTTGACGCAGGAAGTGGAGGGGCGGAACACCTACCTCGGGCTCATCCTGTTCATGCTGGGTGGCACGCTTGGCGTGTTCGGTACCGACCACCTCGTCGGTTGCTACTTCTTCCATGAGTTCGCGCTGATCCCGACGTTCATCCTCACGCTCTTCTGGGGCGGCGAGGGCCGCCGGCCAGCCGCCATGCAGATGGCGATCTATCTCACCGCCGGGGCCATGGCCTCCCTCGCTGGCATCCTGATCGCGGTCGACGCCGCCGGCGTCGCTTACGGCGCGGCCACCTTCGAGAACGTCGCCAACGGCCTGCAGACGGCCGCGCATATCCCGGCCGCCACGGGCGCGCTGGTGCTCTTCGGGCTCGGCACGCTCGCCTCGCTCTTCCCGTTCCATTCTTGGGCGGCGCCCGGCTACTCGGCCGCGCCGACTCCGGTCTCGATGCTCCATGCCGGCGCCCTGAAGAAGTTCGGGTTGTACGGCATCATCCTCCTGGGCCTGAGCAGCCTCGACATCACGGGCGGTTCGCTCGGCACCTGGTTCCTCTGGTTCGCCGTGGCCAACGTCCTGCTCGTCGGCCTCATCTGCCTCGCGCAGCGCGACCTTAAGCAGCTGCTGGCCTGGAGCTCGGTCGCCCACATGGGTCCGATCTTCCTCGGCATCTGGGTCTGCGGCGTCTCCGGCCAGGCCGACGGACTTGACGCCGCTGCGTTCCTGATGGTGGCGCACGGGCTTTCCTGCGCCGCGCTCTTCCTCCTCGCCAACGCCGTCCGCGCCCGCGCCAGCAGCTACCGTCTCGATGAGCTCGGCGGTCTCGCCGCCCGCACGCCGGTTCTCGCCACGCTCTTCATCGCCGCGACGATGGCCTCCATCGGCCTCCCGGGCTTCGGTAATTTCTGGGGCGAAATGGGCGTCTTCCTCGCCCTGCGCGCCCAGCCGCTCTGGCTGCAGGCGCTCGTTGCCTCGACCGTCGTGCTTTCGGCCGTCTACGCCCTGCGCGCCGTGGCCGCCACGTTCTTCGGTCCGGCCTCCGCCCCGCTCGAGCAGCGTTTTGCCGCCGCGCCCTTTGGCGACCTCGGGTGGGCGGAACGCTTCGCCGCCTTCATCCTCCTCGGCGCTTCGCTGATGATTGGCTTCGTGCCTTCACTGGTGACGAAATCCGTCAACCCCGTCGCCGCCGGCATCACCACCCTCGCGCAGCCTAACGCCAAGGCGCCCACCCAGACCGGGCCGGCCGCTCCTGCTCCGCGCTGAACCTTCGTCCGATGATTCCTTTCCTCGCCGATATCGATCCGCTCTTCAAGGTCCTGGCCCCGCGCTCGGCCGACTGGCTGACCATCCTACCCGAGATTGCCGTCGCCGGCCTCTCGCTCCTGTGCCTGCTGCAGGCGATGTTCCTCCCCAAGGCTCTCCGCCTCCTCATCCCGGTCACCGCCCGCACCGGCCTGATCCTGGTCGCGATCATGGCGCTGACGAGTGGCCCATGGATGCAGTCAGCCGACCTCACGTCGTTCGCTGGCCTCCTTCGCCAGAACCTACCCACCGACGGGGTGCGCCTGGTCTTCCTGCTGTCGGCCTTGCTGACCAGTTTCCTCGCCGAGGGGTTCCTGCGCGACCGGGATGCGGCCATCGCGGACTACCACCACGTGCTGCTGGTCGTCACGGCCGCGTTCATGCTGCTCACGCAAGCGAATCACTTCGTGACGTTCTTCCTCTCGCTTGAGACGGCCGCCGTGGGCCTCTACGTGCTCGTGGGCTACCTGCGCCGCAGCGAAGCCTCGCTTGAAGCCGGGGTCAAATTCCTCGTGACGGGCGGCCTGAGCTCCGCGCTCCTCCTGATGGGCATCGTGCTCGTCTACGGCGCCCTCGGTTCGGCCGGCGTCGCCGATTCCCTCAACTTCACGCAGATCGGCAAGGCCTTGGCCGCCCAATCCGCGGCGGGCACCGTCTCGCCGCTGACACTTACTGGTATCGCCCTCATCTTGGGCGGCGTCGCCTTCAAGCTCGGCGCCTTCCCTTTCCACGCCTGGATTCCGGACGTCTACCAAGGCGCCCCGACGCCGACGACCGCCTTCCTCGGGACGGCGTCCAAGGCCGCCGGAGCGTTCACCCTGCTGCTCCTCGCGACGGGCCCGTTCGCTCCGCTCGCCACGAAGCTTGCGCCGCTCCTCGCCGGCGGCGCCGTCCTCACCCTGCTGGCGGGTAACCTCGGCGCGCTCGCCACCACCGATGTGAAGCGCACGCTCGCGCTCTCCGGCGTCGCGCATGCCGGCTTCATCCTCGCCGCGGTCACCGCCGCGCTCGTCGTCCCCGGGGTCGAAGCCTTTGGCTACGATGTCGAGCAAGTCGTCGTCTTCTACCTCCTCGCCTACGTCGTCGGCACCTTCCTCACCGCGCAGGCGCTCGTCGCCTTACCGGCGCTCGAAGATCACCGGCGCCCGCAACTGGCGCTCCGCGGCCTGCTGCGCCGCTCCCCGCTGCTCGGCGGCGCCCTCGGTTTCGGCATCGGCTCGCTCGCCGGGATCCCGCCCTCGGTCGGCTTCATCGCCAAGCTGCTCGTGCTCGCCTTGCTCGTCTCGGCTAAGCTCTGGTGGGTTCTGGGCGCCGCCCTCCTCGGCGTCGCGATCGGCATTCACTATTACTTCTCCATCCTGCGCGAGGCGGTCGTCCGGCCCACGGAGGACGGCGAAGAAATCGTCGCGCTCGAACTGCCCTTCGGCACGCGCGCCCTCGTATTCGTGCTCGCCGCGGCCTCGATTCTCGGCGGCCTGTTCGTCCTCGCTGGCCGCTAACGTCCCTTCCCGCGCCCGCGCGGGTGGTGGCGACGATGGGCGGCGGACAAGGCCGTGCGGTCGACCGAAGTATAGATCTGAGTCGTCGCGATATCAGCGTGGCCGAGCATCTCCTGGATCGAACGGAGATCGGCACCCCCCTCGAGCAGGTGCGTCGCGAAGGCGTGCCGCAAGAGGTGGGGCTTGACGGGCACGGTCACGCCGGCGCGCTGGGCGGCTTGTTTCACGCCGAGCCAGAAGGTCTTGCGGGAGATTGCGACGCCACGGGCGCTGAGAAAGAGCGCGCTGCCGGTCTTGGGGCGCACGAGCTTGGGCCGGCCGCCCTGGAGGTAGGCCTGCAGGGCGAGGAGCGCGGTCTCGCCGACGGGCACGACGCGGTCTTTGGAGCCCTTGCCGGTGACGCGCACGAGCGCGGACTCCGCGTCGATGGCTTGGATCTCGAGACCACAGAGCTCGGAGATGCGTAAGCCCGAGCCATACATCATCTCCAACATCGCGCGGTCACGCAGTCCCTGCGGGGTCGAGGTATCTGGCGCCGAGACGACCCGGGCGGCTTGCTCGGCGCTGATCATGCCGGGAAGCTTGCGCCGCAGTTTCGGACCGCGGGCGAGTTCCGTGAAGTCGTCGCGGCGCAGCCCACTGCGGACGAGATGGGCGGAGAAGGAGCGCACCGCCGAGAGCCGGCGGGCCAGCGAAGCAGCCGCATGGCCCTTACGATCCAGCGCCCGCGTCCAAGTGTCGACGTCGGCCAAGGAGACCTCCGTCCAGTTCACCCGCCCGGCCCGGCCGCAGTGGGCAGCGAAGCGAAGGAGATCGGCTTCGTAGGCCTCGGTCGTCAGCTTCGCCGCGCCGCGCTCGAGCGACAGGTGAGCCAGGAAGGCGTCCACCGGCTCCAAGAGGTCGGGCGGCACCGGCTCACGGCGGACTCGGGGCGGCTTCGGCATGCGTCATCAGTATTGCCCCGCCCCCCGGGGAGTCCATAAGGATTGAGTATGTCCAGCCAGCGTGAACGCGCCATGAAGCCGACCGACCTCCGGGGAATCCTCCGGTATGTCCCCATGTTCCGCGACCACGTCTTCGTCATCGCGGTCGACGGCTCGATTGTGTCCCACGAGAACTTCACGAACATCGTCACCGACATCGCCGTCCTCCGGAGCCTCTCGATCAAGGTCGTGCTTGTGCACGGTATCGGCCAGCAGCTCGTCGGGCTCGCCGGGGCGCACAACATCGCCTTGTCCGATATCCAGGGCGAGGGCCCCACGGACGTCACCACCATGTCGCTGGCGCGCGAAGCCTCGGCACTCGTCTCGCAGTCGGTGCTGGAGAACCTGTCCCAGGCTGGTCTGCGTTGCGCCATCACCAACGCCGTCCGCTCGACGAAGATCGGCCGGCTCAAGGGAGTCGACCATCTCTACACCGGCAAGGTCGAGAAAGTCGACGCCGCGATCCTCAAATCGATGCTCTCCCAGGACATCCTGCCCCTCGTCACGCCCATCGTGTGCGACCGCGAAGGCCAGTCGCTGCGCATGAATAGCGACCACCTCGCGATGGAACTGGCGGTGGCCCTGGGCGCTTCGAAGCTGATTTACCTCACGCCGTTCAGCGGCCTGCAGGTCAACGGCGTCGTGCAGCTCAACCTTCCCGAAGACGACCTCAAGCGCCTACTCGCGGACAAGACGGCCCGGCTCGACCCGCGCATCCGCAGCAAGGCCGTCCAAGCCGCCAAGGCCTTGGACAATGACGTCCCGCGCGCGCACATCCTCGATGGCCGCGTCTTCGGCTGCCTTCTGACCGAGATCTTCGATAAGGTCGGGCTCGGTACGATGGTGCACGCCAACGACTACGACCGGGTCCGCCAAGCCAAGAAGAAGGATGCCCAGGCCCTTTACAACCTCGCCAAGCATGGCGCCAAGACCGACGCCCTCGTCGCCCGGACGCGCCAGCAAATCGAGCAGACGTTCGCCGAGTTCTACGTCTACGAAATCGACGACAGCATCATCGGCTGCGCGGCGATCCGGCCTTTCCCTGGCGGCAAGTCGATGGAACTCGGCGCGGTCTACGTGCAGCCTTTCTACCACGGACGCGGCGTCGGCCGCAAGCTGGTCGAGTTCGCCAAGCGGCGCGCCAAGCAGCTCGGTGCCAAGAAGCTCATCGCGCTCACGACGCAGACACAGGGGTTCTTCCAGGTGGCCTGCGGCTTTGTCCCGGGCACGCTGGCGGACGTGCCGGCCGACCGGCGCAAGGCCCTCAAGGCCAGCGGGCGTAACTCGCAGGTATTTTGCTTTCCGCTCAGCCGCCTCAGCGACTCGGTGCGTTGAGCTTCAGTTGGCCGCGTAGTACCCGCGCTGTTTTTCGCTGATCGGCAGGCCGAGCTTCCCCATCAACAGAAGGAAGTCCTCCCAGACCGTTCGCTTCGCGGAAGGACTGGGATTATGGAGGAGGTAGTTGGGGTGGAATGTCGGCAGGAGCGGCACGCCGGCGAGATCGAACCACTGGCCGCGGGCCTGCGTGATGCTGGGCGAACGTCCATGCAGCGCCTCGAAGGCCTGGGCGCCGAGCGCGACCACGATGCGCGGGGCGACGACGTCGATCTGCGCGCGCAGGTAAGGAAGGTTGAAGGCGAGTTCGCGGGCGGTCGGCGGGCGTTTGCCATACTGGGTCGGCGCCTCGGGCCGCCACACCATCACGGGCGCCAAGTAATGATCGGCGGGGCTGATCTCCGCAGCGGCGAGGGTCTTCTGGAGCANATCTCCGCGGCGGCGAGGATCTTCTGGAGCAATTCGCCGGAGGCGCCGGCGAAAGCCTGACCCGCCTCCATTTCTTCGAGCGAGGGCGCTTCGCCCACGAAGACGACCTTGGCGTCGAGGGAACCATGGCCGAGCAGCGGCCGTTGCGCGGCGGTCAGATGCTTCTTCGTCTCGGCGCATGCTTCGACGCGCTGCCGGAGGGCTTGCATGCGTTCGGCCTTGGTCCCCGCGGCGAGCGTGAAGACCGGCGCATCCGGGATCAGCGGGGCAGCCATGGCAACGGTCGACTTGGCCACCGTGGGCTTGACCGAGGGTGCGATCGCTGGCGCCGCCAGAGGAGAGGCGGGCGAGCCTCCGAGAGCCTTCAAGGCGGCGAGGGATTCGGCCGAGAGACTGATGCGCCTTACTCCGGCGGCCTTCTGGCGCTTAAGCTCCTCGAGGAGGATCTCCAAAGCTTCGGCTGGGTCGTCGATCACGGGAGGGCAATGGATTGGATGGCGCGGGCGAGGGTCAAATCTTTCTCCGTAATCCGGCCGCCAGCGTCATGGGTGCAAAGCCAAAGGGTGACTCGGTTCCAACTATTATGGATTTCTGGGTGATGATCCTGCTGCTCGGCGATGGCTCCCACCTGGTTTATGAAGATTAGTGCAGCCTTAAAATCCTTTAACTTATACGCCTTCAACAACTTACACCCATCNACCGTCCAGCCATCCAGCGAGGTCAAGGCCGCTTGGATCTGCTCTGAAGTCAAAGCTACGCTCATGAAAACAGCCTCTTTCGGCCGTCTAAGGGAGTCAACGTCGGGCTGATAGAAGACCCCTATTGTGAATAAACTTGCCCCAGCCAGGCCGATTCGTCTTATCGGCGGTCAGGTTTGTCTCGGAAAATAACCAAAGTAAGAGACAAGCCCCGCAATAATCCGGTGAGTTGACGGTCGTTAAAGACGGCAAATCGAAATCCGAAGGTCGGAAACGGGCAATGCGGTGTAGGTAAACAAAGCAAAAACAAAAGATATGGAAAACAAACTGTTCGTGGGCAACCTGCCCTGGGCCGCAACCGAAGCCGACATCCGCGCTCACTTCTCCCAAGGCGGCGAAGTGGTCTCCGTGGAAGTCATGATGGATAAGTTCACGGGTCGTCCCCGCGGCTTCGCCTTCGTGACGATGGCCAACGCGCAAGCAGCTCAGGATGCGATCGCTAAGACTGAAAACATCGATTTCATGGGTCGTCCCCTGAAGGTCAATGTCGCCCGTCCTCGCGAAGAACGCCCGTCCTTCGGTGGTGACCGTCCCCGCTCCGGCGGCTTCGGTGGCGACCGTCCTCGCTCCGGCGGCTTCGGCGGTGGAGATCGTGGCGGCTTCGGCGGCGGCGGCTCTCGCGGCGGCTTCGGCGGCGGCGGTGGCGGCGGCTCTCGTGGCGGCTTCGGCGGCGGCGAACGTCGCTCCGGCGGCTTCGGCGGCGGCGATCG
>JGI24768J34885_10000566_pt1 | contig 11093 bp, 11 predicted proteins | sample LakOntMetagenome_FD_34885 | JGI IMG/M metagenome (IMG submission 34885) | reverse complement strand
GAAACCGAAACCGAAACAGAAATGCTCGCAATGGTTGAATATATGAATTCTAGTATATTCCAGTCCGATTATATGTATGCGGGAAGATTTAAGATTGGTCATAAACAGGTCAGCAATGCGCTAATATCTGCTTCAGCAAACTTCTTAGTTCGTTCAATCATCTCTTTTACAGATGTTTGAATACATGCGAGTAGAGAATGGACTTTATTCATATATTCGGCATCATCTGTATGATATTCTGAATGTATAAACTCATTTTTCCAGTTGATTTGTAGATCATTGCTGGGATTACTAACATATGTATGGATATCAAAGATAGGCTTTAGTAGAGCATCGCCAGTTATTTTATTTTTCACAAGATAATGGTATTCACTTGGTTGATAACGCTGTCTTTTAATTTTTAGTTTATTGGTTACCAGTTTTTCTATAAAGTCGTTCCAATTAGAAGCATATGGATAATCCGTAAGCCCAGTAATACTATAGTAAATAGAAGGCTTATTCACACTATTATCAGAGGATTTACAATCGGTAAGTTTTAGATTAATGCGTATAGAATTAACCATAATATCACATGAGGCACGTGGGGGAGATATAATAACGTCCCACGTTGGATGCTCCTCTAAGAGCAGTCTCTTTAACTCTTCTAGAAAAGCGGTTTCTTTTATAGCACTGTCAATTCTACCATCACACTCTGATTTTGTGACGCAAATCGCCTTAGTAAAGTGAAGTATATCTGCAATAGTTTCATAATATAATTCAGAAGACATCTTTTGATTTGATTTGATTTAAAAATATATGGTATATTATAATTCATTTTTTAGTTAAACCCTTACCACTAAAAAACACCCCCTTCGGACAATGGAGCCCTTTTTTTGATCGCTTTTAGCAACCCGTGGATTTTTCTGGGCCTCTGTACTTTTTTCTCCCCCACCCACTGGCTTTTTTGGCTTTCTGCAAAAGTCCAAATTTTCTGGTAAGGAAAACCTCCCTCTCATATTCCTCTCCTTCTCATTATGATACTCTCTTTCACAGTGTTGTATATTTTAAAAAATTATAGTATATATATACCGTGTACGTAGTATCAGTATAAGGGAAAAAGGAGCAACCGTTGTAAAAATGGACACAAATGTTAGCTGAAAAGACACAAATGTTAGCTAAAAAGACACAAATGTTAGCTAAAATACACAAATGTTAGCTGAAAAGACACAAATGTTATCCTGCCCTACGCTGCTCTCTAAAAATCCCAGAAAACCTTCAAACCCTTACCATATAAAAGAAAGACTTTACATAATAACATGGAACAACAAGTCGCTTTAGAGAGTATATCTACATATAAATGCACCAAATGTTATAAAGTTCTAAAAACTATAAAAACCTTCAGAATTCATATCAAAACGTGTAAAGAGATCAGTAGTCCATTGGAGTGCCCACACTGTCATGCTATTTTTAGCCATCAATCCTCTAAATCGCGCCATATGATAAAATGCCCCTCCCTGGAAGAACGGACAATGGAGCCCTTTTTTTGATCGCTTTTAGCAACCCGTGGATTTTTCTGGGCCTCTGTACTTTTTTCTCCCCCACCCACTGGCTTTTTTGGTGTTCTCCGAAAGTCCAAATTTTCTGGTAAGGAAAACCTTCCTCCCTATTCATCACCCTTCTCATTCTGATACTCTCTTTCATAGTGTTGTATATTTTAAAAAATTATAGTATATATATACCGTGTACGTAGTATCAGTATAGAGTAAAAAGGAGCAACCTTTGTAAAAATGGACACAAATGTTAGCTGAAAAGACACAAATGTTAGCTAAAAATACACAAATGTTAGCTAAAAATACACAAATGTTAGCTGAAAAGACACAAATGTTATCCTGCCCTACGCTGCTCTCTAAAAATCCCAGAAAACCTTCAAACCCTTATCATTATTTTTGTTCTATATTATTTCCGGGATGTAATATAGTAGTCTAAAAGGATGGATATAAATAATAATATGGAACCGCCATTCGCTTATGAGAGTATTATAGCTACACATAAATGCCCCAAATGTTATAAAGTGCTAAAAACTGCAAAGACCCTAAAGAATCATACTAAAACATGTAAGGAGCTCAGTAGTCCAGTGGAGTGCCCACACTGCCACTCCATTTTCACTCATCGTTCCTCTAAATCGCGCCATATGATAAAATGCTCCAAAGCACCCCCACCCCCACCTCCACTCCCATTCGTCTATCCGATAAATGGCGTCCATCAAAACCGATTTGATTTTATCAGGGAACACATTACTGGAAAAGACATAAAGGATTGCTTTCATATGGTTCCGCCCTCTCTCGGCTTTCGCAAATTTATACATCGCCTTTTTGAACGACCTGAAAATCGTATCCTACAAAAAACAAATCCCAACAGCACTTTTTGTAAAGTGCATAGAGGCGACAATCAATGGGAAGTAGAACCCGACGGTGAAGCCTTTAAAGTAATGACCCATTTCTTAACATGTGCCGCCCTACAGAGCACCAATCAGTATAAAACGCTAATAAAACACATATATCCTCAAATCCACAGCTACTTAGACGACGTGAATACCCAGAACGAAGATAACGTCCATTACAGAGAAACCTTCAACTGGGTTCGCCTAATGACCGTAAATCTCACCAACCGCCACATACCCATTTAAACAAATTATGCGCTTTACTCTTATAATGAAGCTGTTTATTCCCGTTATTTGTTATAACCACACCTGTCACACTTCCTATATGTTTTCTCTTATGAAACTTATCCTCGTGCTAAAAGAGATGGGCATTCCCGCCTCTATTTTTCCCATTACATTTGATAGTCTCATCAATCGCGCCCGTAATGCCGCCACAGCCTATTTTATGTCCGATACAGATCATACTCATATGCTTTTTATAGACGCCGATATAGAGTTTAAAGTAAAAGANATTATTACCCTAATAGAAGCNAACAGACCCATCATTGGCATTGGCTATGCCCAAAAATGGCTAAACGCCCATAAGCTACAAACCGTCTTTAGCACAATGCCCCTCCCAGAAAATCCTCTAGAACTATGCACCAATGATTCCATTCATACTACGCCAGGTGAAACGGGTAACATCCGAGAAGTAGAGTATTGCACAACGGGGTGCCTCTTAATCCAACGCCCCGCGATTGAAAAAATGATGATCGCATATCCAGAACGCCAATATAAGAATGACGTAGATGGCTATATGGGCGCCGTAAGCACAATGTTCTATAATCTATTCCCCGTTGAAATCAATCCGACAACCAAGCGCTTTGAGAGCGAAGATTATGCCTTCTGCCGTCTCTGGCGCGCTCTAGATGAAAAGATCCATGTGCTCACAGATGCGACCCTCGTCCATTATGGCTGGTTCGGATATGCCAACAATATTCGTCGTCAAGAAGAGCTATTTGCTAAACCAGAATGAGCCAAATAATACTCATCATCATAACAGACACACCTAATTTCCCCACATTTGAAATAGGGTGTATATCCCCCACGCCCAGAGTGCTGATGGACGTCGTAGTAAAATAGACACTATCTACCAATGAGAGCACACCTATGTTAAAGTGGTTACCTTTTCTGGACATAATATAATAAAAAACCGTAAAGACGCACAATAGCACAATGGAAAACGCGAATTTGTGCCAACTATAGGGCGGAAATGAAAACATCCTTTCCTCTCTCTGCTTTCCTATTATAAAATAATTCACACTCTCTCATACATCAAGGCATATACATATTTATTTTTATTACATATCTGATGGATATTATTGATGGGACGTATAGACAGATCATCGTAAAGCGCCCAGCGGCCTTCTCCATCGCCATCTGCACAAATCGCATTATAGTGCCCACCATTCAAAGAGCCATAATGATTCGCAATACTTTTTAATTTATATTTGATTCCCTCTTCTTCTCCGCCACACATTTCAAATCCCTCTGACAGCGTAAATTCCAATGGGAAATCCACGGGGGTATGTAGCTTATTAAATCCATGAAACCGTTGGAATATAAGCATCCAAACCTGTGGCAGTTTCCAGAATCGCTGCACCTTCTCATTCTCTCCATGCTGACATTTATCGCATTTCCATCCCTCCACACTTCCGCCCTCTAAGTAACGTTCAAAGCAATCATCCATACTGGTCGCCTCTGATCCACCCAGCTCTAAGTAGCTACAATGAAAAGGTTCCAAGTTGTGATAAAACGTATGACACTTCTTACACTCAATCTGCTGGATTTGGATACCCTGAATAATATCCAGCAAGGGCGAATTCGTAACCCTATTGTGCCGCGCGCTTTCCAGAATCGCCTTCTCTTTTAGAAAATGCAATGTCTGATTCGTATAAGAGCATCCTGGTGGATGAATACGTACAGTAAAGTCTGCTTGATGTGATTCCTCTAACAACTGTTGGGTTAATAGCATCCAAATCTCTGTAAAATCCATTTGTTCTCTGCCAATCACCACACTGTCCCCTAGCGCTTCTTGCAACGCCTTTAAGAATCGCGTGGGTTTTAGATTGTTCTTATCCACCCATAGCTGTTTCCATAAGAGGGTTAGTTCTTCCCCAATACTAAACATGCGGCCATATTTCTTTTGAAAAGGCAAGTCGCCCTCAATGAGCGCTTTCCGAAAAGCCGAACAATGCCCCAAACATTGCACCAGCGTATTGATACTGCAAGTGTTGCCAAGATTCTCCAGACCTCTACTCATTTATGTAGCTATATGATTTTCCTCTTTAACCCTTGATTAAATTCTTTATTTTAGTATAGAGATCTAAATGGATACAAAAGAATGGGTTCTACCAAATCGTATCTATTTTAACAAATGGATGTATCGGGAATTTCATCCATCCAAATACGTAGAAGAGCCAAAAGGACGCGGTATTACCCCAGACCCGTCTCAAAAACTAATTCGTGACTATTTAAATTACGATAGCCCATACCGCGGCCTCTTGGTGTATCATGGACTCGGTAGTGGCAAGAGTTATAGTTCTATTTTAGCGACAGAGAGCTTTGTATCTCATCGTTCCAAGGTGATTGTGATGACACCCGCCTCCCTAGAAAACAACTATCGCAAAGAATTAAAGAAATATTCGGCTACGGGCTCCCTATTACGTAAGAAATGGTCCAAAGTGCATGTGCCTCACCGTGAAGACATGGAGGTTTTAAAAAAGATGTTCGGTATCACCCGTGAATTTATTGAGAAACAGAAGAATACCCTCTGGATTCCGAGCGTGCCAAAGGAGTTCGCTCTGGATCGCGTCCTATCACCGGCAACCACAATCAAGCAGCTGAGTGAAGCCGATAAACAGAAAGTCCAAGAAGTATTTGACCACATCATTGATAACAAATATACCTTCCTCCATTACAATGGCCTAACGAACAAAAGCCTAGATGAATTAGAGAAGAAGGACGATTTTGGCAAGGACCTATTTGACGATTCCATCGTGGTAATTGACGAAGTGCATACTTTTATTAGTCGTGTCGTCAATGGTGGTAAAATTGCCCGCCGCATTTATAACACCCTGATCAGTAAAACCAATCTGAAACTGGTGCTTTTATCCGGAACACCTGTCATCAATCACCCCTTTGAGCTATGCTATACACTAAATCTATTACGTGGCCCACTGGTGCAATATACCATTTCTATGTTGAAAGATACCGAAGTGCCATCCATCAAACAGATTGAAGATGCCTTTGAACAAGAGAAACTATTGCCCTTCGTGGATGAAATTCGCATTGATGCAAGCACCAATCAAATCAAACTCACCCTGGTGCCTTCTGGATTCGTGAAAAAATCCAAAGGAGCCATTGAAGTCGTCAAAGGCCCAAAGATATACGATACCAATGATTGGATGAATCGTGCCATTCATAAAGTAAAAGCCCACCTAAAAGTGAGTGGCCGATATAAGACAGAAGACTTGAATGCATTCCCGAGCCGCCGGGAAGAGTTTGTAAAGATATTCTTTGACACGAGCGACCCAGAGAATCCGAAAGTGAATAAGGAGCAATACAATCTCTTTATGCGTCGTATGACAGGCATTGTATCCTATTACCGGATTGCAGACGAATCCATGTTCCCAGAGAAACTCCCTGTGAAATACGCGGATGTCCCCATGTCGGCCAGTCAATTTACGTATTATGTGGAGGTGCGCAATGAGGAAATCCGTAAAGACGAGATTCAGAAGAAGCGTCAGCAGAGGCAACCTCAAGGCGCGGCTGGCGGCGATATATTCCAGACCAATTCGTCTTACCGTGCCTTTAGTCGTATGGCCTGTAATTTCGTCTTCCCAGAGAATGTCAAACGCCCTTTCCCATCTGAGATCAATGCCCGTTTCCTAAAGCGTGAGCTGGATCTACAAGACGAAGATGCAGACAACGATGACGCAGGTGCAGGCGCCGCCGCCGGCCCCAGCAAACCCAATGTGGCTAAGGAATATGAGAGAGAAGTAGAAGCCGCGCTCCAAAAGCTATCCGACAATGGCGAACAATACTTGGAAGGTAAGGGTCTCTTTGAATCCAGTCCCAAGATGGCGAAACTGATTGAAGCTCTGGACGCCAGCCAAACCAATAAATCACTGCTCTATTCCCAGTTCCGCACGGTGGAAGGTATCCGTATTTTCCGCATGGTGTTGGAACAAGCGGGTTGGAAAGAGATAAACTTTAAACCCAAACCGGGTGGCGATTGGGAGATAATCAATGCCGATGAAGTCCTCCTACCCGAATACGATGGCAGACGTTATCTCGTGTTTGGCGATAAACAAAAAACGGAATTATTGATTGGATTGTTCAATGCGGATATTAAGTTCCTCCCTCCCACCGTGCGCAAGCAATTGGAAGACTATGATCAAACCACCAATCTGCGTGGAGAACTGGCTGCCTTACTGATGATTACCCAGTCTGGTGCAGAAGGTCTGAATTTGCGCAACGTGCGTAATGTATATATTCTAGAGCCTTTCTGGAATGAAGTGCGCATTGACCAGGTTATTGGTCGTGCCATTCGTAAGGGCAGTCATTTAGAATTGCCCCCTGCCGAAAGAAATGTGCAAGTGACTATCTTCCTATCTTCTTTCACCAAGCAACAGGCCAAAGCCAACAAGACCATTCAATTCAAGGACGATTCCAAGACCACGGATGAGAACATTCGTCTGCTGGCTCTCAAGAAAGATCGCATTATCCAACAGTTCCTGACCCTGGTGAAATCCAATGCGATTGATTGTGTATTTAATGCGGCTCAGAACAAACCCTTAGAGCATGGCTATACCTGTTTCTCCTACCCCATCAATCAAAACCCAAAGGATCTCGCCTACCTACCCGATTTCCAAGAGGATAAGAAGACCACTTCCTTTGGCATGAAAGAGCGCTCTCGTCAGGTAAAAGGCAAAGTAGTCTCTCTTGCAGGTGTTAGATACGTCATGTTAGACAATGTGCTCTATGATTACTCGGCCTATCTCTCTGCCGGTGTGCTGGTAGAAGGCCTTTAGCTCTCTAACATGCGTGCTGGTAGAAGGCCTTTAGCTCTCTAACATGCGTGCTGGTAGAATCCCTTTAGCTCTCTAACATGCGTGCTGGTAGAATCCCTTTAGCTCTCTAACATTAAATATCTAATATATAAATATGACCACTGCCAAATACACACAGACCGACCTAAAAGTGAAAATTGGAAATCGCGATGCCGTTGTATATGAAGGCCAAAGAGGTGGCAAATACATAAAAAAGGGAGGTGAATTTGTAGCGTTATCAAAGGCTCAATCGGGCGGCGCATGGCCTTTTGACAGCCCCGACAAAAAATTAAGAGATGCGGAAAGAAAAGAGCAAGAGAGATTAGCATTAGAAAACCGCATTAAGTTTGGACAAGCTTCTACATTAGATAAAATTAAATGGGCGATTACTAAGAAAGACTAGCTCTCTAACGGAAATCAATAATATCATACGCCAGTGCGTTTGCGTTCTTAAGCAAATGGGTTAGACGACGAAAGGAATGCTCCTCTTTTTCTCTCTCACCCCGTGACACATTCATATCACGGGCATCACCTTCCGACGGCATCCACACCCAATATCTCTTTTTATCAAATACAACCGATTCTGTTTCTAGAAATGGTAGTAGCAATTTAATATACGAACCAGAATCTTTCTCATAGACATCCATCACCACTGAAATATAAGAGGGCATTTTATTATAAACACTATATAGAGAACTGTTTATATAGAGACCGCTACCGATGCGCCCGCCCCAGTAGTTTTTTCAATGATTTGATGAAACAGCCCTACCATAACTTCCCATGAATAATGCTGTACGATTTCTTGCCGCCCACGCTGTCCATGTTTGCTGACCAATTTCGGGTTCATATAGTATTTCCAAATGCCATCCGCTACATCTTTTGGGTCACTTACTTCCGCATAGCCACCAATCCCGTCCCGCACCTTATCTACATAATAAAACCATTTGGGTTGAAGCATAATAGAATTATCTGCATGCAAAAACTCTTTAAATCCACCAATGTTGGCAGTAATCTGAGGGCAACCCACTGCCAAATGCTCAAATTGACACAANCCAAAGCCCTCTCCCTCGCATGTGTTTAGACCAATATCGCATGCNTTATACATAATATTAATATCTCTATCACTCATCTGCTGGGGTTTCGCCAATGTCGCAATATAGGTGCGCGCCTTTTCCACGTCCAATTTGCGCTTTTTTACTTCCAATTCAAACATCTCCATGAGGTCCCAGAAACCATTAAAGGCCGTGCCAACCATCAATTGTATGGGTCTATATTTTTTATCCGGATGCGCTTCCACGAGTTTCATATGTCTTTCCACCACATCCGCAAACGCCATAATGGTGTGGTCCCATCGCTTGCGTGGCTGGTTCCGATTCAAGTTTAGCACAATAAACGCCTCTTCATTCAAATTATAGAATAGGCGCGCGACCTTTTGTGGTATCGGATAATACAATTTAGAATCAAATCCGTGTGGGAAATAATAAATGGGAATCTCTTCCCGAATCCCGAGCTCTCTAGCAATACCTTTCCAGTAGGGCGTAAAAGCGACCACCGCATCAAAGTATTGATTAATCAACTGGATATATTCTTGCCGTTGATAGGGATAGACCTGATCCATATAGCTGACCAACTTAAACTGCTTACGCTCCTGCTCACTCATTTTTTCCACAATGGTCTTCACAAGTGAGCTCGTAACGACGGAATCGTTAAAGATAATGACAATGTCTTGTGGGCTCTTACGTAGGAAATCCGCAATTTCTTGATCTCCAAAGCCATTCCGCTTAGGGTCCTCTGTAGCAAAGGCATCATGGAGAATAACCGATTCAGGAATGTCATTGCGTGTAGCGGTGGTCGCTTGACGAAAGTTTTGAAACCCGTAAATGGTCAGTTTAATATTCTCTTTCATTCCTAAATATTTAGCAATATAATATACCACCCGACTATAACCGTTGGATTGTCCAACGGGATAGGTGCCGCAAAACAACACCCGAATCTGTGCCCCCGTTGCCCTGGGTGCCGCCATAGCTACATCCGCTGCCACCGGCGCTGCCGCTGCTCCTACAACCAATGCAGGGTTAATACTTATCACAGGCGCAACCGGTGGCACCACCACACTCTCTGTAGCTGTCGGAGGCACCATATTCGCTCCCGAAGAACGCAAACCAAACGATTGTCCTTTGCCTAATAAAATATTCATTGATTATATTCACCACCATTTAAACTCTTAAATGGTTAGTTATAAAAATTAAATGACTCTCACTCATTATATCCATCAAACCCACCAGAAATGGATTATAGAGCGTCTAAACGATTCGTCCGTCCAATGGGAATGGGATGCGTTAAGTAATAATCCAATGATTACATGTGAAATTGTGCAAGCCACACTTGATAAACCATGGGATTGGGTGAATATGGGTTACAATCCGAATATTACATGGGAATTCGTGCAAGCCAATCCAGACAAGCCTTGGGACTTTGAAATTTTGAGTTACAATCCAAATATTACCTGGGAGATTGTGCAAGCACATCCAGACAAGCCTTGGAACACCACATTCGTAATTAGTTACGATAAGAGTATCACATTGGAGATTGTGCAAGCCAATCCGCACATGGAATGGGATTATGATTATCTTAGTTCTAATCCTAATATTACCTGGGATATTGTGCAAGCCAATCCAGACAAGCTATGGAACTGGTATGCCTTAAGTGCTCATCCCAATATAACATGGGAGATTATACAAGCACACCCTGAAAAATCGTGGCAATGGTGGACATTAAGTCGTAGTAAAAAAATTACTTGGGAGATTATACAAGCACACCCAGAAAAGCCTTGGAATTGGAGTGCATTAAGTCGTAGTAAAAAAATTACTTGGGAGATTATACAAGCACACCCAGAAAAGCCATGGGATTGGAGGACATTAAGTCGTAGTAAAAAAATTACATGGGAGATTATACAAGCACACCCTGAAAAGCCTTGGAATTGGCGTGACGTTGGTGTTAATCCAAATATTACATGGGAGATTATACAGGCACACCCAGAAAAGCCATGGGATTGGACGAGTATGTGTTATAATCCTAACATCACATGGGAAATCGCGCAAGCCAATCCAGACAAGCCATGGAATTACCAACACATGACTCGTAATGAACCCTTCTTTACCTTCCCCACAAGCGAAATGGTCATCCACATAAGAAAATATATCGCCGCCTCAACCATCTATCGCACGTTTAAAGAAGCCTACACCAACCCATCCTATGCACTCTGTCGCAAACGTCTAAACCACGAGTATGCATCTATGGTTAAGATATAGTTCATTTATGTGGAAGCGCCGTCCATTTTAATACAGAAACACCGACTAAAATTTTATTATTAATGATACCATCTATATAAACATTTTCTCGTTCAACCTCGTGAAAGTATAAATGAAGTTGATTTTCCAAATGACTCGGATTTAATAGTTCTCTCGGTATGCTAATATCCAAACGATTTTGTGCATAAACCAAAAAGGTCAATGTAAATAATGATAAACTTATAAATTTCCCTTCAACTATTTCACAATATTCGGAATCTAAAAACTGAG
>JGI24768J34885_10000565_pt1 | contig 11095 bp, 10 predicted proteins | sample LakOntMetagenome_FD_34885 | JGI IMG/M metagenome (IMG submission 34885) | reverse complement strand
ACACACCGCGGTTATGACTCCGACCATCCCCGTGTCACTGGCGACGTGGGCAAAGCAGGCGTAGCCATTGACTCTGTTGAGGACATGAAGATTTTGTTTGACCAGATTCCTTTAGACAAGGTGTCTGTGTCTATGACCATGAACGGCGCGGTATTGCCTGTGTTGGCAGGTTACGTGGTGGCCGCTGAAGAGCAGGGCGTCAGCCAAGACAAATTGTCTGGAACCATTCAGAACGACATTCTGAAAGAGTTCATGGTGCGCAACACCTACATTTACCCGCCCGAGCCCTCGATGAAAATCATTGGCGACATCATTGAGTACACGGCCAAGCACATGCCGAAGTTCAACTCCATTTCGATTTCGGGCTATCACATGCAAGAGCCGGTGCCAACCAAGCACTCGAGATGGCCTTTACCCTGGCAGACGGCAAAGAGTATGTCAAAACCGCCATAGCCAAGGGCATGGATGTGGACGACTTCGCTGGCCGCTTGTCCTTTTTCTGGGCAGTGGGTATGAATTTCTATTTGGAAATTGCCAAGATGCGCGCCGCACGTTTGCTATGGTGCCGAATCATGAAGGGCTTCGAGGCCAAGAATCCCAAGAGCCTCATGTTGCGCACACACAGCCAAACTTCGGGCTGGTCCCTGACCGAGCAAGACCCCTACAACAACGTGGTGCGCACCACCATCGAAGCCATGGCTGCGGTGTTTGGCGGCACGCAATCTTTGCACACCAACAGCTTTGATGAAGCCATTGCTTTGCCCACCGAGTTCAGCTCACGCATTGCGCGCAACACCCAGTTGATCATTCAAGAAGAGACGCACATTGCCAATGTGATCGATCCTTGGGCTGGCAGCTACATGATGGAATCGCTGACCCAAGAAATGGCTGACAAAGCTTGGGCCATCATTGAAGAAGTGGAAGCCATGGGCGGCATGACCAAAGCGGTAGACAGCGGATGGGCCAAGCTCAAAATTGAAGCGGCAGCGGCAGAAAAACAAGCACGCATCGACTCTGGCAAAGATGTGATTGTGGGCGTCAACAAATACAAGCTGGCCAAAGAAGACCCGATTGATATTTTGGCCATTGACAACGTGAGAGTGCGTGATGGTCAGATAGACCGCTTGAAGAAAATTCGCGCAACTCGCGACACTGCCAAAGTTCAAGCCGCATTGGACGCACTCACGGCCTCCGCCGAAAGCGGTCAAGGCAATTTGCTAGAACTTAGCATTCAAGCCATTCGCTTGCGCGCCACCGTGGGCGAGGTGTCTGATGCATTGGAAAAAGTTTTTGGGCGCCACCGCGCCGATACTCAGAAGGTGACCGGCGTGTACGCAGCAGCTTATGACTCAGCAGAAGGCTGGGACCAACTCAAAAAAGAAATCAACGACTTTGCCGATGCCAAGGGGCGCCGTCCTCGCGTGATGATCAGCAAGCTGGGTCAAGACGGTCACGACCGTGGTGCCAAAGTGGTGGCTACAGCCTTTGCCGATTTGGGCTTTGATGTGGACATGGGCCCCTTGTTCCAAACGCCTGAGGAATGTGCGCGCCAAGCCATTGAAAACGATGTCCATGCTGTGGGTGTGTCTACCTTAGCGGCAGGTCACAAAACCTTGGTGCCCGCGATCATTGAAGAACTGAAGAAGCAAGGCGCAGACGACATCATTGTGTTTGTGGGCGGCGTCATTCCACGGCAAGATTACGACTTCTTGTACGAAGCAGGCGTGAAGGGCATCTACGGCCCAGGCACCCCCATTCCCGCCAGTGCCAAAGATGTGCTGGAGCAAATCAAGAAGGCATTAGGTTGAATCCGAAAGACCTCATGCAGGGTGTGTTGCTGGGTGAGCCTGCGGTTCAACGCCGTGCCATGGCCAAGTCCATTACCTTGCTCGAGTCCACATTGCCATCCGATCGAATGCTGGCAGATGAATTGCTCACGGGCTTGTTGCCGCATTCGGGCAAATCATTTCGTTTGGGTATCAGCGGTGTGCCTGGCGTGGGCAAGTCAACGTTCATTGAAGCGCTGGGGCTTTTCTTAATCGCACAAGGTCATCGTGTGGCCGTGCTGGCCATCGATCCTTCCTCCACGGTGTCTGGTGGTTCCATCTTGGGTGATAAAACCCGCATGGAACACCTCAGTGTTCATGAAAAAGCTTACATTCGCCCTAGTCCATCAAGCGGCACACTGGGTGGCGTGGCCGAAAAAACGCGCGAAGCCATGTTGGTATGCGAAGCCGCAGGCTACGACGTGGTCATTGTAGAAACAGTGGGCGTGGGTCAAAGCGAAACCGCCGTGGCCAACATGACCGACATGTTTGTGCTCATGCAACTGCCCAATGCGGGTGACGATTTGCAAGCGATTAAAAAAGGCGTGATGGAGTTGGCCGACTTAGTGGTCATCAACAAAGCCGACATTGATGCCTCTGCTGCTACACGCGCTGAAGCCCAAATTACCAGCGCATTGCGATTGCTGGGCATGCACGGGCACCCTGATCACGCGCATTTTGACGAAGAAATTTGGCATCCAGAAGTGATTCAAATTAGCGCTCTTTTAAACCAAGGCGTCGACAGCTTTTGGCACCGTGTTTTGAAGTTCAAACGTTTGCAACTTGCCAAGCAAAAGTTTGAGCAGCGCAGGCAAGGGCAAGCCCAGTCGTGGATGTGGGAGCGCATTGATGCAGGCCTAAAGCAAAACTTTCGAGGTCAAGCCAATGTGAAAGCGCTTCTGCCTGAACTCACGCAGATGGTGATTTCGGGCCAAGTCCCAGCCTCCACTGCAGCCAGACAATTGCTAGCCGCTTATCAAGCGACTGGCTTTCCAAAAAATTGAACTATCCGTATTGAAGCGAGTAAATCATGCAAGACATCATTCAACAACTTGAACAAAAACGCGCAGCTGCACGCTTAGGGGGCGGACAAAAACGCATTGATGCACAACATGCCAAGGGCAAGCTTACAGCGCGCGAGCGCTTAGAAGTATTGCTAGACGAAGGCACCTTCGAAGAGTGGGACATGTTTGTCGAGCACCGCTGCACAGACTTTGGCATGCAAGACAACAAAATTCCGGGCGACGGTGTGGTCACCGGCTACGGCATGATCAATGGCCGCTTGGTGTTTGTGTACAGCCAAGACTTCACGGTGTTTGGTGGCGCTTTGTCTGAATCGCATGCCGAGAAGATTTGCAAAATCATGGACCAAGCCATGAAGGTGGGTGCCCCCGTGATTGGCTTAAACGATTCGGGTGGTGCCCGTATTCAAGAGGGCGTAGCTTCTTTGGGGGGCTATGCTGAAGTGTTTCAGCGCAATGCCATGGCCAGTGGCGTCATTCCTCAAATTAGCATGATCATGGGCCCCTCAGCGGGTGGTGCAGTGTATTCACCCGCCATGACCGACTTTATTTTCATGGTGAAAGACAGCTCTTACATGTTTGTCACAGGCCCTGAAGTGGTGAAGACAGTGACGCATGAAGAAGTGACAGCCGAAGAATTGGGCGGCGCATTAACGCACACCACCAAGAGCGGTGTGGCCGACATGGCCTTTGAGAACGACGTAGAAGCATTGCTCATGCTGCGTCGTTTGTACAACTACCTGCCACTGAACAATCGCGAAAAATCGCCGATGCGCGCCAGCGGCGATCCTACCGACAGGCTGGACCAAAGCTTGAACACCTTGGTTCCGCTGAACGCCAACCAAGCCTACGACATGAAAGAGCTAATTTTGAAGACCGTTGACGACGGTGACTTCTTTGAACTCCAACCCGACTACGCCAAAAATATCCTCATTGGTTTTGCCCGCATGGCCGGCCAAACCGTGGGCATTGTGGCCAATCAACCTTTGGTATTGGCGGGTTGCTTGGACATAAAGAGTTCGATCAAAGCGGCCCGCTTTGTGCGCTTCTGCGATGCCTTCAGTATTCCTGTCATCACCTTTGTAGACGTGCCAGGTTTCATGCCTGGCACTTCACAAGAATACGGCGGCATCATCAAGCACGGTGCTAAGTTGCTCTATGCCTATGCAGAGTGCACAGTGCCCAAAATCACCGTCATTACTCGCAAAGCCTATGGCGGTGCTTATGACGTGATGGCCTCTAAGCACCTTAGAGGCGACGTAAACTTTGCCTGGCCCAATGCAGAAATTGCGGTGATGGGTGCCAAGGGCGCGGTAGAAATTATTTTCCGTGAAGACAAAAACGATCCCGTCAAGTTGGCGGCTCGCGAAGCTGAATACAAAGACCGCTTTGCCAACCCTTTCGTGGCCGGCGCACGCGGCTTCATTGACGACGTGATTCAACCGCACGAAACACGCAAACGCATTTGCCGTTCGTTGGTGATGTTGAAAGACAAAAAAGTTGAAAACCCATGGCGGAAGCACGGCAACATTCCACTCTAAGTGGCATGACCGATAAAGCTTGAACGAAATACGCCATTAGGAGAAAAAATATGTTTACCAAAATTTTGATTGCCAACCGCGGTGAAATTGCCTGCCGTGTCATTGCTACGGCCAAGAAAATGGGCATTGCCACGGTTGCCGTTTATTCCGAAGCAGACAAAGAAGCACGCCATGTGTCACTGGCCGACGAAGCTGTGCTGCTTGGCCCAGCGCCATCGCGCGAGTCTTATCTGGTGGCCGACAAAATCATTGCAGCGGCCAAAGCCACAGGCGCGCAAGCCATTCATCCGGGTTATGGTTTCTTGTCTGAAAACGAAGCATTTTCTAAACGTTGTGAAGACGAGGGCATCGCCTTCATCGGCCCGCGCCACTTCTCCATTGCCGCCATGGGCGACAAAATTGCGTCTAAGAAGTTGGCCAACGAAGCCAAGGTCAACACCATTCCTGGTTACAACGACGCTATTGCCTCGGCAGAAGCTGCGGTCGACATTGCCAAAGGCATCGGCTATCCCGTCATGATCAAAGCTTCTGCAGGCGGCGGTGGCAAAGGCTTGCGCGTGGCAGCCAACGACAAAGAAGCCTTTGAAGGTTTTACGTCCTGCAAAAACGAAGCCCTTAACTCCTTTGGTGATGACCGCGTCTTCATTGAGAAATTTGTGGAAGAACCAAGGCACATTGAAATTCAAGTCTTGGGCGACAGCCATGGCAACGTGATTTATTTGAACGAGCGTGAGTGCTCTATTCAACGCCGTCACCAAAAAGTGATTGAAGAAGCACCATCACCTTTCATCAGCGACGCCACGCGCATTGCGATGGGCGAGCAAGCTGTCGCCTTGGCCAAAGCGGTGCAGTACCAATCTGCTGGCACAGTAGAGTTTGTGGTGGGCAAAGACCAAAGCTTCTACTTCTTGGAAATGAATACCCGCTTGCAAGTAGAGCACCCCGTCACAGAAGCTATCACGGGCATCGACTTGGTCGAAATGATGATCCGTGTGGCCTATGGCGAAAAGTTGCCGATCACGCAAGCCGATGTGAAACGCAACGGTTGGGCCATTGAATGCCGCATCAATGCCGAAGATCCATTCCGAAATTTCTTGCCTTCCACAGGCCGTTTGGTGCGCTTCCAGACGCCAGTGCAAACCATGTTCCAGTCCAACACGCAAGACCTGCTGGGTGTGCGCGTAGACACGGGCGTGCAAGATGGCGGCGAGATTCCCATGTTTTACGACTCCATGATTGCCAAGCTCATTGTGCATGGCACCGATCGAAACGATGCCATTGCCAAAATGCGCGAAGCACTCAACGGTTTTGTGATTCGCGGCATCAGCTCCAACATTCCTTTTCAAGCGGCTTTGTTAGCCCATCCTAAGTTTGTGTCCGGCGACTTCAATACGGGTTTCATTGCAGAAAACTATGCGCATGGTTTTCGCGCTGAAGACGTACCGCACCATGACCCCGATTTCTTGGTCGCCTTGGCGGCATTTGTTCGACGCAAGTCCGCGAACGTGCTGCCAACTTAAGGGCCAACTGCCTGGTTACGATGTGCAAATTGGCCATGACTACAGTGTGGTCAACTGCCTGGTTACGATGTGCAAATTGGGCATGACTACAGTGTGGTGGTGCTAGGTGCCAAAGGTGATAACCGGTATATCCCTGTGCATGTGGACGAGTTTCGCGGACAGAGTGGCAAAGCCATTATCAAGGTGGGTGAAAATCATTACATCATTGAAAGCCATTCGCGCCTGAACGATGTGCGAATTAGCGGCACGGTCAATGGCAAGCCATTTATGGCTCAGGTTGAGCGTGGCACACCCAAGAATCCTTTGGCTTTGCAAGTTCAACACAATGGCACCCGCATTGAAGCGCTTGTCGTTTCGCCCCGCATGGCAGAGTTGCATCAAATGATGCCCTTCAAAACACCACCAGACATGAGCCGATTCGTGTTGTCACCGATGCCAGGCTTGTTGGTCAATGTTGCCGTAACGGCTGGGCAAAAGGTTCAAGCTGGCGAACGCGTGGCTGTGATTGAAGCCATGAAGATGGAGAATATTTTGTTTGCCGCGCACGATGGTGTGGTGAAAAAAATCATGGCCTCTCAAGGCGAGTCACTCACAGTAGACCAAGTGATTGTGGAGTTTGAAGCATGAGCCTTATCACTCGCCCCTTTAAAGTATTGGGGATTCAGCAAATCGCCATTGGCGGCCTTGATAAGTACAAACTGCAAACACTCTGGATCGACATGCTTGGCCTAGAGATGACTGGCACTTACAAAAGTGAACGTGAGAATGTTGACGAAGACATTTGCGCAATGGGCGTGGGACCCTTCAAGGTTGAAGTCGATTTGATGCAGCCTATGGACCCAGAAAAGAAGCCAGCAGTTCACAACACGCCTTTGAACCATGTAGGTTTGTGGATCGACAATTTACCGGTAGCTGTTGAGTGGCTAAGTCAGCAAGGCGTTCGATTTGCGCCGGGCGGTATTCGCAAGGGCGCTGCTGGCTTTGACATTTGCTTTATTCATCCCAAGGGCAACGAAGAATTGCCCATTGGTGGTGAAGGCGTTCTAATTGAATTGGTGCAAGCGCCCGAAGAAGTGGTCAAAGCGTTTAGCGCCTTGGCGGCGCAATACGCTTAAAGAAAATTAAGACTTCTGCCGCGTCTTGGCTTTTGCCAATGCAGCTTCAATGATGGCCCGTTTCCGGGCCATTTCTTTGTCAGCATCGAAGCGAGTGTGCGTCGCTAAATCGGCCAGCTTCATTTCAGCTTTGCTTTGCTGCCTGCTTGCTTGCTGCTTGTCTTCCTCAATCAACCTTAATTGTCTGGCTTCATAGCGCTGACGGGCTTGTTGCGCCAACGCTGGAGACCAAGCCGACCAACCAGTGTGCTCGTCTGAGATGGGGACCATCTCAATGCAATCGACAGGGCAAACAGGTAAACACAAATCACAACCAGTGCATGCAGCTTCAATGACTGTATGCATGACCTTGTTACTGCCTAAGATGGCATCGGTGGGGCAGACCTTCAGGCACAGCGTGCAGCCAATGCACCATGCCTCGTCAATGACAGCCACCGTCATGGGGCCTTCGGTGCCGTTATCTGGATTGAGGGGCAGTACTGGGCGTCCAGTGATTTTTGACAAAATGGTAACGCCCTCAAGGCCCCCAGGAGGGCATTGATTGATGGGAACGTTGTCTATCGCAATGGCCTGTGCGTAGGCCTTGCAATCGGGAAAACCGCAACGTGTGCACTGCGTTTGAGGCAGCGCATCGTTGATGCGGTCAGCCAGTGCGATCACTTTTTACGTGAAGGTGCTTTTTTAGCAACGGCTTTCACCGCGCGTTTGGCTGTGGGTTTTGCAGCTACTTTAGGCGCAGCTTTGACAGCAGTTTTAGCAGTCTTTTTCGGAGCTGCTTTTTTCTGGGTACCCAAATCGTTGTGCGCCAAAATGAATTTAACCACGGCGGGGTAAACCGTTTCGCGCCAACGACGGCCACTGAAAATGCCGTAATGACCTGCGCCAGGCACTTCTAAATGCTGTCGATTGGCGGGTTTGATGTTGCTGCACAAACCATGTGCGGCTGCGGTTTGACCGGAGCCAGATATGTCGTCCAACTCGCCCTCAACCGTCAACATGGCGGTGCTGGTGATGTCTTGTGGGCGAACCAATTCGTTTTTGCCTTGGAGGTTTTTAACGTTCCAAGTGCCATGCACCAAGCTGTAGTCTTGGAAAACTGTCTTGATGGTTTCCAAATAGTAATCGGCATCCATATCGAGCACAGCGTTGTACTCGTCGTAGAACTTGCGGTGCGCTTCTGTGCTGGCGTCGTCGCCCTTGATCAGATCTTTGAAGTAATCGTAATGGCTTGTGGCATGGCGATCGGGGTTCATGGCCACGAAGCCAGTGTGCTGCAAGAAGCCAGGGTAGACACGTCGTCCGGCGCCTGGAAAGTTACCGGGCACTTTGTAGATCACATTGTTTTCGAACCACTCGAAACTCTTGTTGGTGGCCAAGTTGTTCACAGAGGTGGGCGACTTGCGCGCATCAATGGGGCCACCCATCATGGTCATGGTCAAGGGTGTGGTTTCGCCGCGCGATGCCATGAGTGACACAGCAGCCAACACGGGCACCGTGGGCTGGCAAACACTGATGACGTGGCAATTGCCGTATTTGCCTTGCAAATGTCGAATGAACTCTTGAACATAGTTCACATAGTCGTCGAGGTGAAACTCGCCGTCTGTCAAAGGCACGAGGCGAGCGTTTTTCCAATCGGTGATGTAAACCTTGTGATCTTTCAACATGGTCTTCACGGTGTCACGCAGCAGGGTGGCGTAGTGGCCTGACAAAGGCGCCACAATCAGAACAGCGGGCTGGCCCTTCAGCCCGATCAAAGTGTCAGCATCGTCGGTGAAGCGTTTAAATCTGAGCAGCTCGCAGAATGGTTTGTCAATTTCAATGCGCTCATGAATGGCCACATCGACTTTGCCAACTTGCACAGTGCGGATGCCAAACTCGGGCTTGACATAGTCTTTGCCCAAGCGGTGCATCAATTCATAGCCTGCTGACACTCGGTGGGCCAGTTGCGATTGGCCAAAGGGGTTCAGCGGATTGCTGTACATCTTGGCGGCTGTATGTGCCAAGTCTGCAAACGGCTCCATGACAGAGCGTTGAGTTTCGTAGATTTGGTAAAGCATGGCTTGAAACCCTTTAATTTATTGCACTGCAGCAATATAGCAGTTGTGGTGCTTGCAAAGTGGAGTCGCGCACCTAATTTAATTCACACGATTGACACCAATTCCAAACACCCTGTCCNTAAATTTAGACAACTTTGGCAATGGCCTGNCAAACATAATCAATGTTTTTGCTGTTCAAGGCGGCCACGCACATGCGGCCTGTGTCGGTGCCATAAACGCCAAATTCAGAGCGCAAACGCACCATTTGGTCTTTGTTTAGGCCTGAATAACTGAACATGCCAATTTGGGTGGTGATAAAGCTCATGTCTTGCTTCACGCCCGCCGCTTTAAGGCCATCGACCAACTTTTGGCGCATGGCCTTGATCCGAAGTCGCATTTCGCTCAATTCTTTTTCCCAAGTGGCGCGCCACTCAGGGTTGGCCAACACGGCAGCCACCACGGCACCGCCGTGAATGGGTGGGTTGGAGTAGTTGGTGCGAATCACAATTTTGAGCTGGCTCAGAACGCGGCCGCATTCTTCTTTGTCGGTGCAAACCACAGACAAAGCNCCTACGCGCTCACCATACAAGCTGAAGCTTTTGGAAAAAGAAGTGGACACCAANAAGTTGAGGCCNGCTGNCACAAACTTGCCAATGACGGCGCCGTCTTCTTGAATGCCATGACCAAAGCCTTGGTAGGCCATGTCTAAAAAGGGCGTGAGGGTTTTGGCCTGACCACCGCAATCACTTGGTCCCATTGGGCGGGAGTAATGTCATAGCCCGTAGGGTTGTGGCAGCAAGCGTGCAAGACCACAATGGTGCCAGCAGCTGCCGCGTTCAAACTGGCCAGCATGCCTTCAAAGTTCACGCCGCGTTTTTCGGCATCGTAGTAGGCATAACTGTCCACTTGAAAGCCGGCGTTTGTAAACAAGGCGCGGTGGTTTTCCCAGCTGGGGTCAGAAATCATGACCTTGGCGTTGGGGCTGATTTTTTTCAGAAAATCTGCACCAATTTTCAGACCGCCTGTGCCGCCAATGCCTTGCACTGTGGCCACGCGGCCAGACTTGACGGGCTCGCTGTCAGAACCAAAAACCAAGCTTTTGACCGCTGCGTCGTAGGCGGCAATGCCGTCGATGGGCAAATAGCCACGGGCTGTGGGCTTGTCCATCATGGCTTTTTCGGCAGATTGAACACACTCTAAAAGGGGAAGTTTGCCGTTGTCGTCGAAATACACGCCTACGCCCAAGTTCACTTTGTTGGGGTTGGTGTCGGCTGCGAATTGTTCGTTCAAACCCAAGATGGGGTCGCGGGGGGCCATTTCGACGGCGGTAAACAGAGACATGAAAAAGTCCTTGTGGGAGGTTGTAAAAGCTGTTTCTGGCTGGCAGAAACCCAAAACCTAGGTTAGGCTTTAGGGTTGCCCCTAATTTTAACGGCTCTTTCCACCATTTTTGCCCTCAATTGACACATCTCACGAAGTTCCATGGCCGTATTCCCAGTCTCCTCTGAAGCCCCTATCGAGGCGGTTCCGTATGTTGCCCCCGAAGGCAAGTTTGTGCACTACGAAGGCTCGCCCTTTGAGTTGTACCAACCTTATCCGCCAGCAGGCGATCAACCCACCGCCATTGTTGAGTTGGTGGAAGGTCTGAACGATGGCGAAGTGTTTCAAACTTTGTTGGGCGTGACGGGCTCGGGCAAGACCTTTACGATGGCCAATGTGATTGCGCAAATGGGCAAACCGGCCATTGTGTTTGCACCCAACAAAACATTGGCGGCGCAGTTGTACTCAGAATTTAGAGAGTTTTTTCCTAAAAATGCGGTGGAGTATTTTGTCAGTTATTACGACTACTACCAGCCTGAGGCCTATGTGCCACAACGCGACTTGTTCATTGAAAAAGACTCCGCCATCAACGAGCACATTGAGCAGATGCGTTTGTCATGTACCAAGAGCTTGATGGAGCGCCGCGATGTGGTCATTGTGGCCACGGTCTCGGCCATTTACGGCATTGGCGAGCCCGAGAGTTATCACCGCATGA
>JGI24768J34885_10000562_pt1 | contig 11108 bp, 9 predicted proteins | sample LakOntMetagenome_FD_34885 | JGI IMG/M metagenome (IMG submission 34885) | reverse complement strand
CATCAAGAGCGTTATGACGCCATCATCGATTTGCAAGGCTTAACCAAATCCGCATTGGTGTCTTGGTTAGCGCGTACTTCAGATGAAGGTAAACGTTACGGCATGGCAAATGCAACCGATGGTTCGGCTTATGAGCGTCCTACGCGCTGGGCAGCAGACGTTGCCATTGAATTAGAGCCGCATATCCATGCTGTGACGCGTGGTCGCTTACTATGCGCAAAGGCTCTTAAATATGTAGTACCAGCGATATTGCAATACGGTTTGAGTCACTCAAAAAATATACATGCAATCGATAAATCACAAGCATCGCAAGACGCAACAAATAAACTCCAACAGCTCCTGCAATGCGATAAAAAGACAGTGCTGTTTGTTCATGGCACATCCCGTACTGATAAAGAGTGGCCTCTGGCAAACTGGCATGAACTGGGTTTGCGTTTGTCTAATACTGGCTATCAAATCGCCTTACCGCATGGCAATGAAGAAGAGCGTTTACGTTGTGTTGCGATGGCAGAAATGATTCCCGGCGCCAACGTGTGGCCTCGCATGTCAATAGATAGCTTGATGCAAGCCATGGCTTCCACTGCGGGCGTGATAGGTGTCGATAGTGGTTTAAGCCATATTGCTGTAGCCTTGAATTTGCCGCATGTGCAAATTTATAACTTCGACACTGCATGGCGCACAGGGCCTATTAGTAGTGCCAATGAAAAAATTCGCCAACGCAGTGTTGTCGACTTTCCCACTCCCTCAGTAGACGCTGTTTGGTCTTTATGGCAGGAGTGCATAGCGTGATACACGGTTTGTACTCTGGGTTGATGTGGATGATTCAGCCGCTGTTACGTAGCAAGCTTCTTAGACGAGGATTAAAAGAGCCGGGCTATCTAGAACAAATAGAAGAGCGATTTGGAATCTATGCAGACGCATTCAAAACTCCAGCCCATGAGGATAAACCTAATAAGACTTGCATTTGGGTACATGCGGTTTCTTTAGGCGAAACCCGTGCAGCAGAAGTTTTGCTACATGCTTTGCGTGCTGAATATCCCAATATACGAATTGTCTTGACCCATGGCACTGCCACGGGTCGCGCCTTAGGCGCAACTCTTTTAAAAGCGGGCGATGTACAAGTTTGGCAACCATGGGATACGCCAACCATCATGCAGAAATTTTTGACGCACTTTCAACCAAGCTTGGCCGTAGTGCTAGAGACAGAGGTATGGCCCAACTGGGTGGCCCAATGCAAGCATTCCAATATTCCCATGGTGTTAGTCAATGCCCGCATGAGTGAAAAAAGCATGCTGAGTGCGCAACGACTCGCATGGTTATCGGGCCCCGCATACGCTGGACTTAACGGAGTCTGGGCGCAAACACCAGATGATGCTAAGCGGTTAGAGCTTTTAGGTGCTCCTGTCATGGAAATAGTGGGTAATGTCAAATTCGACGCACAACCAAATCCTGTTTTGTTGGCGCAAGCATTGCTTTGGAGTAAAAACTTTACCCGACCAGTAGTTTTATTAGCCAGCTCTCGCGAGGGTGAGGAAGACTTATGGCTAGATGCATTACAAGCCTTGAAAGAAAATCCAGTCGATGGTCAAGAGCATGTGCATGCAGTCCATTGGTTGGTTGTGCCAAGACATCCGCAACGATTTGATGAAGTCGCGCAAGCTATCCTAAGCAGAGGGTGGAAACTATTGCGTCGCAGCGAATGGATAGATGGCCCTGATCAAATAGACGAAGCGAATGTAGATACGGTTTGGTTGGGTGACTCCATGGGTGAGATGTCACTTTATTTCGGCTTAGCTGATGTCGCCTTATTGGGCGGAAGCTTTATGCCGCTTGGTGGTCAAAACTTAATTGAAGCGACTGCCTGTGGTTGCCCTGTCATTATGGGACCGCATACCTTTAATTTCGCAGAAGCAGCTGAGTTGGCGCTACAGGCCGACGCCGCGATTCGTGTTGAAGACATAGCGCAAGCAGTAACCTCCGCATTGCAATTGGTCTGCTCAGGACCTGATGAAAACAGCTACGTTTCAGCTTGTCTTGCCTTCACACAAAAGAACAAAGGTGCTACCCAACGCACCGTGCAGGCTTTAAAGCCTTATTTGCGAGGCTGATCAAGGCGCAAGTAGTTGGTTGATAGGGTCTAAATCTTGAGGCGTCAAGGTGCCTGTAGCTTGCCTTAATTTCAAGGTTCCCACTAAAACGTCATAACGTGCTTTAGCCAAATCACGCTTGGTTTGATAGAGCTGGCTTTGTGAGTTCAAGACATCGATATTGATATTTACACCAACAGAGTAGCCCAGTTTGTTGGCATCTAAAGCACTTTGCGTGGACGCTTCTGCTGCCTCGTAGGCTTTGACTTGGCTTAACCCAGCAATCAAGCCAAGATAAGCTGAACGCGTATTTTGTGCCACGGTGCGCTTTGCATTGTTGAAGTCAGCAAAAGCCTTTTGCTCTAGGGCTTTTGTTTCTCGAATCCGATATTGGGTGGTCAGGCCGGAAAAAAGTGGAACGCTGAGTGTTAGGCTGGCAGAAGGGTTCAATATGTGGTTACTGGAGGTTGTCGTTAATGGGCTAAAAGACGTACCTCCAAGGTTACGAGTTCCACCGTAAACAATGGAGCCGTCCAATGTGGGCAAGTGCCCAGCACTAGCTTTGTCAACTTCTAATTTGGCGACATCCAGCGCCAATTGAGATTGCCGAACAATAGGGCTCGTAGCTTCCGATCGAGACACCCAAGACTCCATCGGGTCTTTTGGCGGATCAATCAATTTGGAGTTATCGCGCAATGGCTTAGCCTTGATATCAGTTCTGCCAACAGCCAAACCAAGCGCAAGTATTTTGATGCGTACATCGTTTTCGGCAGAAATTTCTTGCGCGTGCGTGAGGTCATAGCGCGCTTGGGCATCGCGAACGCCAGTAATGGTGGCCGTCCCCACTTCAAAATTACGTTTGGCCGAGGCAAGTTGTTCAGCTACAGCTCTCTTGCGCTTTACAAATTCAAGACTGTCTTGGCTGGACAGTAAATCAAAATAGGTTTGCGTGACCCGCACGAGGAGTTCTTGTTCTGCGGCCTCAAATTGTGCAGTTGCAAGTAGTAACTGACGACCCCCTTGTTTGTATGTCGCCCAAACAGCAGGACGATAAAGGGGTTGCGTCATTGTCACGTTAGCTGAATAAACACCGAAAGTGTTTTCTCCGTTTGAGCTAGGTGCATTGTCGTAAGAGACGGTTGCGCTAGTTCGCGTGGCAGTAGAACCCAGAGAAATATTAGGCAATATGCCACCCAGAGTCTGGTTGGCCTTAGCTAAATTAGCCTCATACTGCGCTTTGGCAGAAATAAAAGACGCATCGTACTCACGGGCTATTTCATAGAGAGTAACCAAGCTTTGGGCACGCACCTGAGAAGAAAACGACAACACAACCGCTAGAGCGATAGGAAGCGGGCGAAATAAGTTGTGAGATATCTTCATGCGATGCTTTCAAAAATCAATACGTGGGCACAGTGGGGTCCACTTGCGAAGACCATGCGTGAATACCACCTTCAATATTGGCGAGATGTGTAAAACCTTGGCTTGACAGATAGGCCGCAACTTGCATGCTACGACTGCCATGGTGGCATAGACATGCGATCGGGCGGTCTTTGTCTAGTTCAGATAACTTCTCTACAACGGAACCCATCGGCAAAGTGAGCAAGTCAAATCCATTAGCAGTAACACTTGCAGTCTGCACTTCATAAGGTTCGCGCACATCCAGAACAACGGTATCACCGTGTAAGGCTTTGCTGCTGATCCAGTCAGACAATTGAGAGGGTTGAATTTGATCGATCATGTGTCAGATTTAGAAGTGAAAGCGACTTGGTTCAGTAAAGCCTAGCAAGCGTGGTGCAGCGGTGTCCCAAAGTGCGCGATGGTCCCAGGCGCTTGCACTGGTGCGGGTATACAAAGTGGCTTGCATCACAGGTTCTTCTCCTACGATAGCGATCAAACGGCCTCCGATCTTGATTTGTTCAAGCATTTCTTTTGGAACTTCATGAACCGATCCACCTAGCACAATGGCATCAAAAGGGCCGATATCTGCTGCGCCCGCGCTGCCATCTTCCAAGCGTAAATCTACATTGTTGATACCAGCACGTTGCAAGTTCTTGCGTGCATTGGCATGCAATTCAGGATTGATCTCTAAACTCACCACATGGTGCGAGCGGTCGGCCAGTAATGCAGTGAGATAACCGCTACCCGTGCCAATCTCTAAAACTTTGTCTGTGGGCTTGAGCGCTACATCGTGCATAAGACGCGCGTCGATGCGAGGCGCCACCATGGCTTGTCCATGACCCAGTGGAATCTCAGTATCTGTATAGGCTAGCGCTTGGTAGGCAGCAGGAACAAATAGTTCGCGCGCAATGTGTTGCAGCGTGTGTAAAACAGCAGGGTCTAAAACCTGCCAAGGACGAATTTGTTGCTCGACCATATTGAAGCGGGCTTTTTCTAAAGCGTTCATCGCGTGACTCCGGGTACTAGGTAGGTTGAATGCATAAAATTTTAACGGGCGCTCAATCGGGGGTTAGCCAAGCTTGGGGGCATGCCATTTGCGGCGAATCCAATTGGCAAAATCATCTAAGTAGCAATACACCACAGGTACCACTACCAAGGTCAGCAAGGAGGAAGTGATCACACCACCAATCACAGCCTGACCCATAGGCGCCCGTTGCTCTGACCCCTCTGTCATAGCAAATGCCAAGGGGATCATGCCAAAAATCATGGCCAAGGTGGTCATCAAAATGGGACGCAAACGCACTTGTGCTGCCAATAAAAGCGCCTCTTCACGGGGCAGGCCTTTTTGAACACTGCCGTCCGTTCGAACTTTGTCTTCGCGCGAACGAATGGCAAAGTCAACCAACAAAATCGCATTTTTGGTGACCAAGCCCATCAGCATCACCATGCCAATGACTGAGAACATGGACACGGCAGACCCAAACATCAGCAAGGCCAAGACCACACCAATCAATGTCAAGGGCAAGGCCGTCATCAGTGCCAAAGGTTGTAAAAAGCTTTTGAATTGGCTCGCCAAAATCATATAAATGAACACAATGGCCAGTACCAAAGCAGACAGGGCGTAGTCAAACGACTCTTTCATGCTTTTTGTGGAGCCGCTAAATTGGTAACGGTAACCAGGTGGCAACACCATCTCTTCCATAATTTTCTTTATATCGCCAGAGACTTCACCCGCAGAGCGGTTGAACACATTGGCATTGATGGCGACTTCGCGCATCAAATTACGGCGGTTAATTTGGTTGGGCCCAGTGCCTTCGACAACATGGGCAAACTGGTTCAAGCGGGCCACGCGGGGAGTTCCGTCTGGCGCCGTTCCCACGACAAATGGCAGGCGTTCAATGTCTTGGATATTGTCGCGTGCACTAGGGGCCAAACGTACGTTCACGTTGTAGGTTTGGTCGTCAGGAGCCAACCAATTGGTGACGGTTTTACCTTCCACCAAGATACGTAATTGGTTGCCGATATTGCCGAGTGTGAGTCCTAGATCGCTCGCAGCCTCGCGTTGAAGGGCTACTTGCACTGTGGGTTTGTTGGGTTTCACGCTGGAGTCAAGATCGACCAAGCCCGCAATAGGTCGCACTTTGACCATGACTTGTTGGGCAAGGCGCTCAAGTTCACGTAAATCGGGTCCTAACAAAGAAAATTCAATTTGCTTATTGCCGCCAACGGTATCCAACAAACCTGCATGGGTCACAGTGATACCAGACACGCGTTGCAATCGATTNCGCAAAAGAGACGTCATNTCATCCATNCTGNGTTGGCGTAGNTTGCGATCAACCAAACGGATGTAAACGCTNGCATAAATTTTTCCGTTAGCGTTGCCAGTNTTGATAGTGGCCAAGGTGTAACGCACCTCCGGAAACTCTCGAATGATTTGCTCTACCTGTTGCGCTTTGGCCTCGGTGGCCTCTAGCGACGATCCTACGGGCGTATAAAAGTTCACCGAGGTTTCTGAAAAATCTGCTTTGGGTACAAACTCTGTTCCGAGCAAGGGGAGCATGAAAACGCTGGTGATAAATATGCTTGCAGCCAAACCTAAGGTGGCGCGCTTATGCTTTAGAGACCAGCGTAGGGTGGTTTGGTAAAGCGCTTCTAAGCGTTGCATGCTTCTATCAAACCATGCGGTGATAGGTGCAATAGTGCGGTCATACCAATTGGGTTTTTTATGGTGACCCGCAGGCGGTTGACCATTGACTTTAATCGAAGGGTCATGCCATACCGAAGAAAGCATCGGGTCCAAGGTGAAACTCACAAACATCGAGATCAACACCGCAGCCACGATAGTCAAACCAAACTCGTGGAAGAACTTGCCGATGATGCCGCCCATGAAGCCAATCGGTAAAAATACAGCGACGATAGAAAAGGTGGTGGCTAGCACCGCTAGACCAATTTCTTGTGTGCCTTCCATGGCGGCGTCGTAAGGGGTTTTGCCCATTTGCACATGGCGCACGATGTTCTCTCGCACCACGATGGCGTCATCAATCAGCAAGCCAACGCAAAGAGACAGCGCCATCAAGGTCACCATATTGATGGTAAAGCCAAACATGTACATAAACAAAAATGTGCCAATGATGGCAATGGGTAAGGTCAACCCGGTGATGACGGTCGAGCGCCAGGAGTTCAGAAATAAAAATACGATCAAAACGGTGAGTAAGGCACCTTCAATCAGAGTGCGTCGGACATTCTCAACCCCTACGCGAATCGGGCGCGAGCCGTCTTGCACNGTCTCTAAAACAACCCCTTTGGGTAATTCGGCCTTGATGGCGGTAACGGCTTTGTTCAGGTTGTCGACTACNTCGATCGTATTTTCATCTAACGCTTTTTGGACCGTGATGAGTAAGGTACGTTGTCCGTTNTAGAGCGCCAAGTTTTCGACTTCTTGTGCCCCATCTTTGACAGTGGCGACTTGGCTGAGACGAATAGGGGTTGTGGCTTTGCGCGCCACGATGATTTGCCCAAACATCTCAGGCCGCAACATACGGCCTTCGACTTGAATCACTCTGTCTTGCTGTAATGAGCGCAAAGAACCTACGGGCATGTCTTTCGCTTCTGATGCTACGGCGTTGGCTATTTGTTCTGCGGAGACGCCCAACGACTCCATGGCTTGCGGGTTGAGATAGATATTGATCTCTCGCAAAGTGCCGCCCACCATATTGACAGCGCCGACCCCCGACACATTTTGTAGGCGTTTTTTCAGTACTTGATCTGTCCAATTGGTGAGTTCAACAGCGGATAGCGATGAAGTACCTGGCAACACAGCCAAAGACCAAATCGCACGGCTAGCAGGATCAAAACGCAGGATGCGTGGGTCTCTTACTTCATCGCGCAGCGTAGGGCGCATCAGCGCGACTTTTTCGCGCACGTCATCGGCGCCTTTGCGGCCATCTATGTTGAGGTCAAACTCAACCACCACCACCGACACGCCTTCATAACTGCGAGATGTGAGGGCATTGATACCGGCAATGGAATTGACTGCTTCTTCAACTTTTTTAGTCACCTCGCTCTCGACAATTTCAGGAGAGGCGCCTGGATATTCGGTGCTCACGACAACGACGGGCAAATCAATATTAGGAAACTGGTCGATCTTGAGGCGCTGATAAGAGAACAAGCCCAGCACAACAAATGCGAGCATCACCATCGTCGCGAAGACGGGATTTTTGAGGCTAACTTTAGTGAACCACATGGTGCGTTGTGAACGGATTTAGCGAGAAGTTGGATTGGTAGCTGTGAACCGAACTGTCATTCCTTCACGCATTGCGCCTACTTGGCCTTTTAAAACAATGCTGCCGGTAGTTAGGCCTTTCACTGCTACCCAGTCTTGTGAATCTTTGCCAGATGCATCGTTGCCGCGAATACCCGTCTCTACGGTTTGATGGCGGACGCGCATGTCTTCTCCTACTTTTTCCAATATCTGTACGTAGGGGCTAGGGTGGTCGGTACGCACCGATGTCAAGGGCACGGCCATGACTAGTGAGTTCATTAGCCCTAAAGTGCCCTTGGCAAATAAACCGTGGCGCAACCCCGCAGGTTTGTCCAAAGTGAGGTAGACAAAAACACTACGACTGCCCGCTTGTGCACTCGGGCTCATGCGGGTTACGCGCGCTGTCACAAGTTCGGAGCGGTCTTCGATTTGTAGCCGAGCTGTTTGCCCCATCTTGACGTCCAGTGAATCGCTTGGGCTGAGAGGGGCTTCTACTTCGAGTTGGCGCAAGTCAACCAACTCTAAAACTTTGGCATCGATGCCAACCCGCTCACCCAGTTGCGCAGCACGCACCGCAATCACGCCAGAGAAAGGTGCACGCAGCACAGAATCATCCAAAGATTTACGCGCGACATCAGCGCCCGCAATAGCCGCCTTNTGGCTAGCCACTGCACCTTGGAAAGAGGCCAGTGAATTATCTAGAGCAGTTTTGGAGATAAAGCCTTGATCGACCAAAGCCTTGTTNGTGTCCCATTGGCGTTGGGCGATTTCCATTTGTGACTTGGCTGCGCTGGCTTGTTCTTGCGCTTGCTCAAAGCGACGTTGGTATTCCACAGGATCAATGCGGGCTAACACTTGTCCAACAGAAACAGAGTCGCCTTCACGTACTTTGATTTCTTTTAACTCACCCGCTACGCGTGCTTTGATGACTGCGTAATTCAATGCCTTCACAGTACCGGAGACCGCTAATCCTTGGGTAATTTCGCGGATCTCGGCAGTGAAGACATCGTTGTTGGAGAGTTCGATTTGGGCTTGCAATTGCGCTGCATCCGTTGCGGCGAGTTGCTGGGTGCGCTTGGCGGAGAGTGCGCGCCAAATGCCAATAGCCAATGCCAACACGATGAGGGCAATGACGATACGACGGGTTGTTATTTTCATAGGACTCATCTGCAATGCAGTTTTTTAAACAGTGATGCCGTGGAGCAAAACGTCCACCTGCATTTCTATAAAGCGCTCAGGGTCTATCTGAATACCGGAAGAACACAAGCCCATAGAGTTTTTCCACATCATCAGAAAAATCATGGGGGCGTGAACCGTGTGCACCGCTTGGTCAAGGTCCATTGATCGGAACTCACCAGTGTCAATACCGCGTTGCAAGATGCGGCGAATCAAGGCAACACCAGGTTCGATGACTTCGGCGTGATAGAAGTTAGCAATTTCAGGAAAGTTTTGGGCTTCACCCATGACCAACTTAGGATGCCACTGGCCGGCGTGTTTCCAATTCGCTCCCACCAAGAACGCATGGCGTAGCGCAACATTTCGCTGCTGCTACCTTTGAAACTGTTGAACTCCTCATTCCATGCTGGAAATAAATTCGCAATGTTTTCGCGGATAACAGCTTTGAGTAGGTCTTCTTTGGTTTCGAAATACAAAAACAAAGTGCCCTTAGACACGCCAGCCAATGCAGCCACTTCTTCTACGCGGGTGGCGGCAAAGCCTTTTTCCACAAACAAAGACAGCGCGGCTTGCAATAACTCGCCAGGGCGGGCTTGCTTGCGGCGCTCACGTTTGTGGTGGGGATCGATAACGAGCGATGGGGATGCGGAAGACACGGATTAAATTAATGACTGACTGGTTAGTAATATAGCCGATTGGCTCCATATCCTGTGTATTAACGGGCATCACATGGGCAAAGTAATATCTAAGGTAACCAAAAGCCTAAAATCATGGGCTATGTCTCAAGCCCTGCCCCTTCACGACAACCTCGGCGATTACCCAGTGATCACCTTGGGTGGTGGTTGCTTTTGGTGCACTGAGGCTGTGTTTGTCCGAGTTGAAGGTGTTGTAGACGTGGAATCAGGCTATTGCAACGGCCATGTACAAAACCCCACCTACGAACAAGTTTGCGATGGCAATACGGGCCATGTGGAAGTGGTGCAATTGCGCTATGACCCCAAAGTAACTAGCTTGCGCGAATTGCTAGAGATTTTTTTCGTCATTCACGACCCCACCACCTTGAACCGTCAAGGCAATGACGTAGGCACCCAGTACCGCAGTGGCATTTACCTAAGCGTTGCTGGTGACCTTGAAGTAGCCAAAAGCTTTGTAGAGCAAGTCAACAAAGCTATGAATGGCAAAGTAGTGACCGAGATCGAGATGCTGGACAACTACAGTGCCGCAGAGGATTACCACCAAGACTATTTCGAGAACCATCCCAATCAAGGGTATTGCGCGTTTGTAGTGGCACCCAAGGTTAAGAAGTTTTTACAGACTTTTTCAAACAAGGTGCGCGCATGATGCGGCAACTGTGTGATTTACGTAGATGGTTGATGTGGACGCTGCTGGCACTGGTGTGCCTGCAGACCTTGACCGTTGTGCACCGTATCGTGCATAAAGAAAGTGCGGCACAACGCGTAACGCATACATTGCAAGATATTTCAGTGGCGCAGCAAAAGCCAATAAATTCGCCTAGCAACCCAGCAGAAGAAACGCCTTTTTTTGCTGATTTATGGGGCGAACATAAAAGTTTGACGGACTGCCAGTTGTTTGACCAAGCCTGTCCTGACGCCTTGCAACACGCTTTGCACACAGATAGTTATATTCCTCCGCCCGCAATATGGTTGGGTGTTATGTTGCTCGAACGCTTTGCGCTGTTCGAGCGGTTTTATGCGGCCCGAGGCCCGCCTGTTCTTACTTTGATTTGACTGTTAGTTTGCGTTGAGGGCATAGCCCTGAGCGCTGTCATTTCTTTGTGAACAGGATGGTTTTATGAAATTTCGAGATTTCCCTCATTCGCTTTCCTTTGTGGCGAGCCTTANGTGNTTTGCGCACTTATCTNTGTATGCGCAAAGTGTCCAAGATCCGTATACAACGCGTTTAGATGATGTCACCATCACAGCGCGTCCTCTAGAAAATTCAGTTTTATTGGTGCCNGCCCAGCAACTCTCGGGCGCAGCACTTGCCCAGCGTCAAGGTGCAACGCTAGGTGAAACCTTAGACAACTTACCGGGTATCGCCAACAGCTCTTTCGGCCCCAATGTGGGGCGGCCAACCATACGCGGTATGGACGGCGATCGAATTCGCATATTGCAAAACAGCGGCGCGAATATGGATGTCTCAGGTTTGAGCTTTGACCATGCGGT
>JGI24768J34885_10000555_pt1 | contig 11167 bp, 9 predicted proteins | sample LakOntMetagenome_FD_34885 | JGI IMG/M metagenome (IMG submission 34885) | reverse complement strand
CCATCGCCGCATCAACAATGCAGGCAGTGCTGGGTCCTAAGCACAACACATCGACGATGGCTTTGAGTTCTTCTACGGTGGCTGCGACATCAAAGGGTAGGTTATTAGCAGCTGACATCACCAATCGGTGGGCTGCTGTGAAACTGGCGCGTCCTAAGGTTTCGTGCTCGGTGCGAAACACTACTTTGTAGACACCGCGCTTGCTGATCTCGCGGGCTTTGCCAAATTCGGCTCGGGCACCGGCCAGCAACTGCAACTCGATCGAGACATGTTCAATGATGTGCCCCATCCATGTGCCACCGACCAATCGGGTTAAAAAACCGCCGCGGTGGCCCACACCGCAATGGTGCTCGACCAAGCCTGGCAAACAAGCATTGACACGGTCATTAAAACCTTCAATAGAGTTGGAGGGGTGGTCCTCCATCTCGCCTAAATCAATCAAGGCCTCGATGATGGGGCGATAGGTCCAAATATTGGGGCCACGCAAATAATTTACGCGCAGAATTTGTATGTCTTGGAAGGCCATAAATGAGGGGTTGGTATGCTGAATGCTTCAGCGGATGTTTTGCAAAAGGGGTCTGACCGCAAGATCTCGGAAGATACAATTCAAAAAATACGATGTTGCGTGCAACAAGTTCAGGCTCCTGCTTCTTGTTCACCGACCTTCGTTTGTTGCCAATCGATTTAGGCCGGAAACTATATAAGAATGAATGCATCTCTTTCGGCTAATGCCAACTTTATGTTGCCTTTTGAGTGGAAGGCATCAGCGTCGGCACAACTCTCACCCCAAGAAAACGTTTTAGCTTGGTTAGAAGTTGACTTGGACGTGCAATTGCAGTTCGCCAAAGGACTGCTCATTGTGACAGAGCAACGCATTCTTTCAGCGAATACATGCGCCTCTGGTTTTGAATGGCAAAGCTGGACCCTACAGTCTGGTTGGGTCATGGACCATTTTGATTATGCGGGTGTAGGGACGCTTTCATTGCGAAGCAGCAGTGAACAAATTGCGGTTTGGCGTTTTACTCTCAACCACAATGTTTTGGCAATGCGTTTGCAAGAGGCATTCGCAGCGCGATTAGAAGTCATTACCCACGGACGCGCGCTCCAATCAAGCCTGACAGCACGATGCCCCCAATGCAAATTGCCTTTAGAGGTGGAGGGTGATGAATGTCCCGTTTGCAACCGTGAACAGCACGCCCCTTTGTCGACATGGGGCTTGTTTCGCTTGTGGCGCTTCGCACACCCATACCGTTGGCAATTATTAGCGGGGTTTTTATTGACGCTGGCCTCCACTGCAGCCACCTTGGTGCCGCCGTACTTGACCATGCCGCTGATGGACGATGTATTGATTCCATTTCAAAATGGTCAAGATATTGACCACGACCTCGTAGCTTTGTATTTAGGTGGTTTGTTTGCGGCAGCGGCCTTGGCTTGGATCTTGGGATGGGCCAAGACCTATATCTTGGCCTTGGTGTCTGAGCGGATTGGTGCGGACTTGCGCACCACGGCTTATGAGCACTTGATGCGTTTGTCTCTGGAGTATTTTGGCGGCCGGCGTACTGGTGACTTGATGAACCGTATAGGTGCCGAGACAGATCGCATCAATGTCTTTTTGTCTGTGCATCTTCTTGATTTTGCTACTGATATTTTGATGATTTTGATGACTGCTGTCATTTTGTTGAGCATCGATATTCGGTTGGCTGCAGCCACTTTATTGCCTCTTCCATTCATTATTTGGCTCATCCACGTTGTGCGCGACAAATTGCGAACCGGTTTCGAAAAAATTGATCGTGTCTGGTCGGAATTAACTAATGTGTTGTCTGACACCATTCCAGGTATTCGTGTTGTCAAAGCCTTTGCGCAAGAAAGGCGTGAGGCGAACCGGTTTCGAGATGCTAATAAGCACAACATGGCGGTGAACGATCGTATTAATTTTGTTTGGTCTTTGTTTTCTCCCACCGTCACCTTGATGACGGAAATTGGTTTGTTGGTGGTGTGGGGTTTTGGTATTTGGCTGGTGTCGCACCATCAAATTACCGTTGGCGTGTTGACGGCGTTCTTGGCGTATATCGGACGGTTTTACACGCGCCTAGATTCTATGAGTCGCATCGTTTCTCAAACTCAAAAAGCTGCCGCTGGTGCTAAACGGATTTTTGAAATCTTGGACCATGTCTCTAGCGTGCCAGAGGCCACACATCCACAAAAACTTCCCACCCCATTAGAAGGACGCATCGATATCCAAGATGTAGGTTTTCGATACGGAAACCGCGCTGTTATTCGTGGTTTGAATTTAGCTATCCAACCCGGCGAAATGATTGGCTTGGTCGGGCAAAGTGGCTCGGGCAAAAGCACTTTGGTGAATTTGATTTGCCGTTTTTACGATATCAGCGAAGGCGCTATCAAGGTCGATGGCATCGATATCCGTAATATCGCTATGTCAGATTTCCGCAGCCATATTGGTTTGGTATTGCAAGAACCTTATCTGTTCTTTGGCACCATTGCCGACAACATTGCTTATGGCAAGCCCAATGCAAGTAGACAAGATATCGTTGCCGCAGCACGTGCAGCCCATGCGCATGAATTTATTTTGCGACTGCCGCAAGGCTATGACTCCTTGGTGGGTGAGCGCGGGCAAGGGCTTTCAGGTGGAGAGCGTCAACGCGTTTCTATTGCGCGAGCTTTGTTGATTAATCCGCGTATTTTGATTTTGGATGAGGCCACTGCATCGGTAGACACAGAGACCGAGCAAGAAATCCAAAAAGCACTTGATAACTTGGTGCAAGGTAGAACCACGATTGCGATTGCACATCGTTTGTCAACACTGCATAAAGCAGACCGATTGGTCGTCTTGGAGCAGGGTGAGTTAGTCGAAGAGGGTGACCACGACACTTTGATGGCCAAGCAAGGTGCTTATTGGCGCTTGTATGAAGCACAAGCCAAAAATGCAGAGGCTGACCGCGTGAAGTTGGGTGAAGTGTCACGCAAAGAGGACATCGTATGAGTGACGCATTCTCTTTAAGCTTTAACGCATTGGGGCAACTGGCTGTCCGATTGGCAGATGGCTCGTTGCATGAAGAGGCGGTCGTTGTGCGGGCTTTTCCTATTGCTGAACCAGATCTCAGTATTTCGATTTTGAGTGCAGAGGGCAAAGAGTTAATCTGGATAGATGACCTTGCCGCAGTTAGCGACGTTGATAGACAAGTCATTGAACGTGCCTTACAAATGCGCGAATTCATGCCGGAGATTTTGCGACTGGACGGTGTGAATAGTTTTTCGACGCCTAGCACCTGGCGAGTTCAAACTAATCGCGGGCCGACTGAGTTTGTTCTCAAGGGCGAAGAAGACATCAAACGACTTAGCATCAATACCTTGATAGTGGCAGATGCGCATGGCGTGCAGTTTTTGATCCGCGATTTGCCCGCGCTTGATAGGCATACACGGAAGTTATTGGATCGGTTTTTGTGATGCAGGAAAGGTTATAAGCTTGGCGTGTAGGTTTTTAGAGTGCTTTGTAACCTTCAATTAGTACTCAAAGCAACTAACTTCTTCAAGTAGATTTCTTGCGAAGGCGGATATTGAGCATTTCAACGCACACAGAGAATGCCATTGCAAAGTAAACATAGCCTTTAGGGATGTGNTGTTCAAAGCCCTCGGCGATAAGCACAACCCCCACAACGACCAAGAAACTNAGTGCGAGCATTTTGATGGTTGGGTGATTGGATACAAATTCACCAATTCCNCGGGCAAAAACCATCATAAGTGCGACTGATGTGAGGACAGCAGCAATCATGATTTCAATTCGGTCGACCATACCTACGGCTGTGATGATGGAATCTAATGAAAAAACCAAGTCAATCAGCATGATTTGAAAAATCACAGAAAAAAGAGTGTGACGAGACTGAGAGGCCTGTTGGTCTTCGGCGCCCTCCAGTGTTTCATGAATCTCCGTTGTACTTTTCCAAATAAGGAACAAGCCACCNAGAAGCAAGATGGCGTCTCTGCCAGAGACTTCGTGCCCAAGTACGGTGAGCATGGGCTCCACTAGGCCAACGATCCAAGATAAAACTAGAAGCAAGCCAATACGCATAAACATAGCCATGAACAAGCCAATGCGTCTGGCTATTTCGCGCTTCTCTAGTGGAAGTTTGTCGACAAGAATAGAAATGAANATGATGTTGTCTATGCCAAGCACCAACTCCAACGCAGTCAAGGTTGCAAAAGCTATCCAAGCTTCGGGGGAGGTGATGAGGTCCATATTTTGATTGACTTGATCGCTTTATTTGTTGGCTTGCAACGCTGCAATGCGTTCTTCAAGGGGAGGGTGGCTGGCAAATAGTTTGCTTAGATCTCCTGTAATGCCCATGGCCGAAACACTGGCGGGTAGCACACCTGCTTGCATTTGACCCAGTCGAGAAAGCGCATTGATCATTGGTTGCTTTTGCCCTAGCAATTGGGCGGAGCCTTCATCGGCGCGGAACTCACGCTGACGGCTGAACCATGCAACGATCATGCTGGCGACAAATCCCAAAACAATGTCGAGCACGATGCTGGTGACGTAATAGCCCCAACCAGGACCGCTTGATTCATCGTCTTTGCTGCGCGTGAGGTTGTCGACAAAGTAGCCAATCACGCGACTTAAGAAAACCACAAAGGTATTGAGAACACCTTGTATCAAGGTGAGGGTGACCATGTCACCATTTGCGATATGGGCGATTTCATGTCCCAAAACCGCCTCTACCTCGTCGCGGGTCATACCTTGTAATAAGCCGGTAGATACAGCAACCAATGCTGAATTCTTAAATGCGCCTGTTGCAAAAGCGTTGGGCTCGCCATCGAAGATGGCAACTTCTGGCATTGCAATGCCAGCACGTTGTGACAAACGTTGAACGGTTTCTAAGATCCACGCTTCATCTGCGTTGCGAGGTTGAGAAATAACCTCGGCCCCTGTGGACATCTTGGCCATCCACTTGCTCATGAGCAAAGAGATGAAAGCGCCACCAAAGCCCATGATGAGAGAAAACCCTAGGAGCGCAGAGAGGTTGAGACCATTTGCAGTCAAGTAGCGATTAACACCCAGCAGGCTCGCGACAATGCTGAGAACCAGCATCACTGCAAGGTTAGTAAGGATGAAGAGGAATATGCGTTTCATGGATAGAACCTTTTCGAAATATTCAAAGGGGTGACACTTCCATCATATGGAGTAGATGTTGTGAAAATCAATATTAGAAAAGATACCCTCGTAATCTCTGAGTATATTTTTGAAGTGAATATANTTAATTAACTCTTTACCGTGATGTGACAAATAACCATAAGTTTCTTGTGACTAATTATTTTCTTTGACAGATTAAATCTTGTTAAGNTTANATNCAGAATCGTTGGGGAGTAGCTTAATTTTTTTGTGTTCAGTTCAGCCACTAGGCGCACAAAGAAATCAACATATCGTCAATACGGAGTTTTTACTTCCGGTATGTTGGACAAATAACTGATTTATAACAAGTAAAGCAAGACCTTCGATCTCTCGCGCCATAGGGTTACCCCTATGGAAGTGTTCGGATCGTTTGAAGGTCTTCCATGGAAATTTTTACATTGCCTTGGTGGTCAGCTTTGCTGGCTATCATATTGATTGATTTAGTCTTAGCTGGTGATAACGCCATAGTTATTGCTCTTGCTGCGCGTAATCTTCCCCCTGAGCACCAGAACAAAGCCATTATTTGGGGAACGGTAGCAGCTATTGTTGTTCGCTCCACCATGACGCTGTGCGTTGTTTGGTTGTTGCAAATTCCAGGACTCATGCTTATTGGTGGATTGGGTTTGCTTTGGATTGCTTACAAGCTTATCTCTGACACCAATGAAGGCGCAAACCATGCTGTGCATACGACAACCTTTTGGAGCGCGATGAAAACCATCGTGGTCGCAGACGCTTTGATGGGAGTCGACAACGTATTAGGGGTAGCAGGGGCTGCTAACGGCTCATTTGACTTGGTTGTCATTGGCCTGCTCATCAGCATTCCAATCGTTGTGATGGGAAGCAAGTTAGTGTTGCGCTTAGTAGAGAAGTGGCCCTTCATCATCCATTTGGGAGCTACTGTTTTGGCATTTACTGCTGCGCAAATGCTCATCAATGAACAACTTTTAGACGCTTGGTTTGATGGCGAAGAGCTAGTTCATTACCTTGCGCGCGGATTTACTTACGTTGCGGCAATAGTAGGCGTCTTGGGTCTAGGTTGGCTCACGCAGAAACGGCAGGAAAATAACAATAAATCAGAAACTCACGTGGCTTAAAAAAATTACTTCAACTAAAAGGAGAGAAAAATGGAAACCTTTATCGTTTACATCGATGACAAGCAATATGCACTCCAACAGATTGTCCCCATGCTTTCCCACCAGGAAACCAGCAACCAAGTAAGTTGGGTTTTGGTGGGGTGTCCGCCACGGCTGACGCGCCATAGTGGACGTTGGTTATCCCAGTCTGCGCAAAAAAAATGGCGGCAAGACTGGACGCAAGAAACCATGCAAGAAATTGCAACCTTGTTGAGACAGCAAAGCAACCAAGTGTTCATCAAAACTGCACATGGGCCATTAACGGAATTCACAAAAAAATTGAGTCATGAATTTGTGTCAGCAAGAGTGATAGATGCGAGGCGTCCCAAATTAACGACCAACCTTCATCCAGTCACGGAAGACCAACCGCAAGCTAAATCTGATCTGGTGGTGCCAGCGGGCATACTTGCTATAGGCGCAGGCATAGCAATGGTTGCTGATTAGGGAATTGATGACCAATAGTTAAAAGAAGCTGTCGTGATGGTTGCAAAAATTATTGCGATAGCTTTTTCTTCTGCAACTTCTTTGCTTATGGGTTGCAGTTCAATTAAAAATGAGCAGCCTGTAAGTGTTCAATCTTCAAACTTATTTTGGCAACCGGAGGCGCAATCAGGGTGGGAGCAAGTCAAGCTTCCTGGAAAGCGGGACACGCATTACTCTTTGGTTACCTTGAATGGCCAAAATACTTTAAAAGCAAATGCGCAGTCTTCTGCAAGTATGCTGCGAAAAAAAATTCGTATCGAACCAGACGCATTAAACAGCTTGCTTTTCTCTTGGCAAGTATCTGAACTGATGGCAACAGCCGATATGGCAAAAAGGGATCAAGACGACTCGCCAGTCAGAATAGTTCTGGCTTTTGAAGGCGATCGCAAAAAGTTTTCAATGAAAAATGCGATGCTCAGTGAACTATCGCACGCAGTGACTGGTGAGCCTATGCCATACGCGACCCTTATGTATGTATGGTGTAATCAAAGACTGGTTAACACGGTGATTGAAAATCCACGCACCGATCGTATTCGTAAAATTGTGGTGGAGTCTGGTACTGAGCGTTTGAATCAATGGTTGATGTATGAACGCAANATCANAANAGATTACNAAAATGCTTTTGGCGAAGCACCAGGNGCNTTAATTGGTATTGGTCTTATGACTGACAGNGACAATACGCAGAGCCAAGTACAAGCTTGGTACGGGGCCATTCAATTGAAATAAACATCTCTTTCGTTAATTTATTATGAAGCANTTAAAAGTATTCAATTACTGGCCCGAGTTAGCCCCCCTTTTGAGTGCGGCCTTGCTTTTTGTTCTGCTCAAGACTTCTATCACCGGATTAATTGCAGTCTGTGCATTTGCCATCATGATGCTGGCAGTGACTTCCTCTGTCCACCATGCAGAAGTCATCGCACATCGATTGGGTGAACCCTATGGCACCTTGGTTCTGGCTTTAGCGGTTACCGTGATTGAAACAGCCATGATCTTGTCAATTATGTTTACCGACGGTGGTAAGAATGCAGCATTACCCAGAGACACCATTTATGCGGCAGTCATGATTATCTGTAACGGTGTAGTGGGCTTGTCTTTGCTGATTGGTGGTTTGCACCACAAAGAGCAACTCTTTCGAATCGAGGGTACTGGGTCTGGATTTGCTGCTTTAGTGACTTTGTCTGTTCTTGTTTTAGTTTTGCCGCTCTACACCATCAGTTCATCGGAGGGGACTTACACCGACTTGCAACTTGAATTTGTCGCACTGTCATCTCTGGCTTTGTGGTTGGTATTTGTATTCATACAAACTATTCGACACAGAGACTATTTTCTTCCTGCAACTGATGTGCAAGACGAATCTGTGCATGCGACGCCACCTACTTCTTCGCAGGCTTGGATCAGTTTTGTTTTGATGGCCATATCCCTGATATGCGTAGTAGGTTTTGCTAAATTACTTTCACCCACTATTAAATCGTTGGTCACAGTTTACGAAGCGCCAGATGCAGTTGTTGGTATTGTGATTGCTCTGATTGTGTTACTACCTGAAACTTGGGCTGCGCTCAGAGCCGCTATGGCCGACCGTTTGCAAACAAGCATGAATTTGGCCATAGGGTCTGCATTAGCGAGTATCGGCTTAACTATTCCCTTGGTAATTCTTTTTTCTGTTCTGTTCGATTTTGATTTGATGCTTGGATTAGACGCAAAAGACGTTGTCTTGCTTGGACTCACATTTCTTGTGGGAACCATCACATTGGGATCTGGAAAAACCAATGTCATGCAAGGCGCAGTTCACCTTGTATTGTTTGCTGCCTTTTTATTCTTAACGCTTATTCCCTAATTGGATTCTCCAACAAGTTCTTTGATAAAGAGGCCGAATCTAATCGGCCGACCTTAATTAAAAAACCGCTTCAACTTATCAGCCCAACCGCCTTCAGCAGGCGAGTGCTTAGCCCCGCCTTTTTTGAGCGACTCGTCTAAGTCTTTGAGCAGTTTGCGTTGGTGCTCTGAGAGTTTGACGGGGGTCTCAACGGAGATGTGGCAATACAAATCCCCAGGAAAGCTCGAACGCAAACCTTTCATGCCTTTACCGCGTAAACGGAACTGCTTGTCGTTTTGTGTGCCTTCTGGAATATCAATGGCTGCTTCACCAGCGAGNGTGGGAACACGAATTTCTCCGCCTAATGCTGCAGTGGTNAAGCTGATGGGCACAGAGCAATGCAAGTCGTCGCCATCACGCTCAAANATGTCGTGCTTCTTCAAGCGGATTTCGATGAACAAGTCGCCCGATGGGCCACCATTGGTGCCAGGCTCACCATTNCCCGTGCTACGGATGCGCATGCCGTCGTCGATGCCTGCTGGAATTTTGACTTCCAGTGTTTTTTGTTTTTTGACTTTGCCTTGACCATGGCAAGTGGTGCAGGGGTCTGGAATGATCTTGCCTGAGCCACGGCAATGCGGACACGTTTGTTGCACGCTAAAGAAACCTTGGCGCATTTGCACTTGACCACTGCCGTTACACGTTGAGCAAGCTTTGGCAGATGTTCCAGGCTTTGCGCCCGTACCATGGCATGGGTCGCACTCGTCCCAACCGGGGATACGAATTTCAGCGTCTTTGCCTTTGGCGGCTTCTTCGAGCGATATTTCCATCGCATAGCTCAAGTCGTTGCCGCGGTAGACCTGACGGCCACCAGCACCGCGGCGTGCCTGTCCAAAGATGTCACCAAAAATATCGCCAAACGCTTCACCGAATCCACCAGCAAACTCTGCACCACCAGGACCACCGCGCATATTGGGGTCTACGCCTGCATGGCCGTATTGGTCATAGGCAGCACGCTTTTGGGGGTCAGACAGCATCTCGTAGGCTTCTTTGCCTTCTTTGAATTTCACTTCGGCGTCTTTGGCTGCATCGCCTTGGTTGCGGTCGGGGTGGTGCTTCATCGCCAGTTTGCGATAAGCCTTTTTGATCTCGTCTTCGCTGGCATTTTTGGGGACGCCCAAAATTTCGTAAAAGTCGCGTTTAGTAGCCATGGTGGTTTGCTGTTTTATATGTACCAACGCCGCGCTGGCCCTTGTGGGGCCTTGGCGCGGCGCACGGAGCTAAAAAGTTTTAGCCTTTTTTGACTTCTTTGACCTCTGCGTCAACGACGTTGTCGTCAGCGGGTTTGGCGTTCTCGTTGGCTGCGCCTGGAGCGCCGCCGGCTGCAGCAGCTTGTTGGGCTTGCATGTCGGCATAGACTTTTTCGCCTAGCTTTTGAGAGACTGTCATCAATGTTTCTGTTTTTGCATCGATCTCGGCTTTGTCTTCGCCTTTCAAAGCGTCTTCAACTTCTTTGACGGCAGCTTCGATTTTTTCTTTCTCGCCAGCGTCGAGTTTGTCGCCGTGTTCAGTCAAGCTTTTCTTAACGCTGTGAACTGCGGCATCGGCTTGGTTGCGCGATTGCACGATTTCTAGTTTCTTTTTGTCTTCGACGGCATTGAGTTCAGCGTCTTTAACCATTTGCTGGATCTCTTCTTCCGACAAGCCAGAGTTGGCTTTGATGGTGATTTTGTTTTCTTTGCCAGTGGCTTTGTCTTTGGCGCCGACGTGCAAGATGCCNTTNGCGTCNATGTCNAAGCTCACTTCAATTTGTGGTGTGCCACGCGCTGCTGGTGCAATGCCTTCTAAATTGAATTCGCCCAAAGACTTGTTGCCAGAGGCAATCTCACGTTCACCTTGGTAGACCTTGATAGTCACGGCAGGTTGGTTGTCATCAGCAGTGGAGAAGGTTTGCGCAAACTTGGTAGGAATGGTGGTGTTCTTGGTGATCATCTTGGTCATCACACCGCCTAAGGTTTCAATACCCAAGCTCAATGGGGTAACGTCAAGCAGCAANACGTCAGAGCGGTCGCCTGAGAGCACTTGTCCTTGAATCGCAGCGCCCACNGCAACGGCTTCGTCAGGGTTGACGTCACGGCGTGGCTCTTTACCAAAGAATTCTTTGACCTTGTCTTGNACTTTAGGCATGCGGGTCATACCGCCGACCATGATCACGTCGTCGATGTCGCCCACTGACACGCCAGCATCTTTGATGGCGGTGCGGCAAGGTGCGATGGTGCGTTCGATCAACTCTTCAACGAGTTGTTCGAGTTTGGCGCGGTTGAGTTTGATGTTCAGGTGTTTAGGACCTGAAGCGTCAGCCGTGATGTAAGGCAGGTTGATGTCCGTGCCAGTCGATGAAGAGAGTTCGATCTTGGCTTTTTCTGCAGACTCTTTGAGGCGTTGCAAGGCCAGCACGTCTTTCGACAAATCAACGCCAGACTCTTTCTTGAATTCGGCAATGATGAAATCGATGATGCGTTGGTCAAAGTCTTCACCACCCAAGAAGGT
>JGI24768J34885_10000552_pt1 | contig 11199 bp, 12 predicted proteins | sample LakOntMetagenome_FD_34885 | JGI IMG/M metagenome (IMG submission 34885) | reverse complement strand
ATCCAGATAGTAAAACTGCTTGGAAAGAGTTAGAGTTTGGTCCTAGTTTAGAACAAGCACTAGGTAACTATAAAATAGACGTTACTGTAGAAATTGGCGCTCGTGGAGCAGGCAATCACAAATTACGTGTGTACGGNAAGGCCGCAACACCAGAAGCAGTTGTTGCTTCTCAAAGTAACATTGATAACGAAGCAGACGCTAAGAAAGCTAAGAAAAAAGTAGATAGCGGCAAAGTACCATTNCGTTCTGGTACTGAAATGTTATTCCAACTACGCTCGTATCAACAAGAAAGCGGCAGTATGCGTAACCCTGTTGAGATGGGCGGCTTATTAAAGAGCCTTACTGAAGTACAAAAGATAGAAGATTTACCAGATTTGTCTACTACTGAAAAACCTCAAACAGTTGCGCCACAACAAACTGTTGAACCAGTACAACAAGCACAAACAGCACCACAAACAACAACACCACAACAACCTGTTGACCCAGTACAACAAGGTACTCCTAGTGGTATGAGTAACATCGCTCCCGTTACCCAACAAACAAGTGATCCAGATGACGCATATTCAACACGAGACGAGTTAGAACGTGTTAGAAAAAATGCTGGTATTACTGTCGAATAATCCTAAGTTTATTAATTTAGATTAAACTCCGTTATAATTTTCGCTACGTTTCCTGTAAATACTATACAGGATACCGGGAGCGAACCATGTCCAAAAACCGAGTAGTAACATTTTTAGCATTACTGCCTTTGACAGCATTGGCAGCGCCTCTAGGCGACTATACCTTTAAGAGTCCAGCTTTTAACGGTAGCGGATACAGTAGTCACGTTCTTACGATAGAGAACCAGGAGCAAGTGAGACAAAAGGCTGTAAGAGATCAAATTCAAGCAGAATTAGATAAAGCCAAAGCCGACAAAGCCAACACAAACTTAGCCAAGTTTATGAATAACTTGGAGTCACGTATCTACGCACAGATTAGCCAAAACTTAGCAAGCCAGATGTTTGCCAACGGCGGCAGCAACAGTGGCACATTAAATTTTGAAGGCAACACAATTTTTTGGACTAAGGATAGTTCAAATGTCTACATGACCGTAACTGATACAACTGGTAATAGTACACAAATTACTATACCTTTAGGTCAGTGGCAATTTTAAGGATAGAGCATGAAAAAGACATTATTAGCCCTATCGATTACAGCATTCTTAAGCGGATGTGCGGTTGTTCAAACTACTGGATTAAGCGAAACAGATCCAACTGTAACCGGACAACGTGTTAACATAAAGAAAGAGTTTGATACCATGCCGGCTCCGGCGGCTGGTAAACCAGTTAGCGTAGCAGTATACAGTTTCTTGGACAAAACTGGACAACGTAGACCACAAGCTAACGTGGCTAGTTTGTCAACAGCAGTTACACAAGGCGCAGAAACATTCTTAATTAAGGCATTGAGCGATGTTGGACAAGGACGTTGGTTTGAAGTTGTTGAACGTGTGGGTATTGATAACTTAACTAAAGAACGATTAATCATTCGTCAAATGCGTGAAGCATACGAAGGATCTAGTGCCAAACCATTAATGCCTATGCAGTTTGCTGGCATTATCATAGAAGGTGGTATTGTGGGATACGATACTAGTACAAATAGCGGTGGTGCTGGTATGCGCATATTTGGTATTGGCAAGCAAACACAGTGGAGTTCAGATACAGTTACTATTAGTCTCAGAGCAGTTAGTGTAAACACAGGTAAAGTATTATCTAGTGTTACAGTACAAAAGACCATTCTTAGCACAGCAGATTCAGTAACAGCATTAAAGTTTTTTGATAACGCAACTCAATCATTTGAGGCGGAAGCAGGCTTAACAATTAACGAACCAGGCACATACGCAGTTAAAGCCGCAACAGAAATGGCAGTAGTTGAATTGATTAAAGAAGGGCAACGTAAAGGCGTTTGGGATTTTAAACAAGAACAACCAGTTGCTGTAATTTCGCCACCAGTTGAGTTGCCTAAAATTGTTCCACCAGTTGAGTTGCCTAAACTTGATCCTGTAATTAGCAGTGAAGTTAAAACAGAAGTTAAAGTAGAAGAGAAGAAAGAAGTTGTAATTCAACCGCAACCTAAAGTTTCTGCTCCTATAGTAGAAACTAAAGTAGAAGTGAAGAAAGAAGAACCTAAAGTATTGTTTGGTCAACGTACACTAAAAGAGAATTCTTTTTTATATGCTGACCAAACTGAAGTAAGTACCCGTAGGTGGTGGATACCTAAGGGCACGGTAGTAAATGTAGTACAGCCCGGGATAGAAGGGTGGTGGAGAGTAACAATGTCTGATGGAACCGGCCGCGGCGGNTGGATTCAAAATAGCAAGTTAGGTAATTAAAANGTGTTGTTTTTTTAACAGTGTAANTTTTTTTACACCTAAGAGTAACGAAAAAATAACAGCAGAGTATTATTAAGCAGTAGAAGTATTTAAATAAAAGGTGGTTCAAACAAATATAACAGGTCACTGACCAAGGAGCGTATTAGGCAACCAATTAGCCTAATATGTATAGAAGATGGATAAAAGAAACAAAGGCGTTGGTAAGTTGTCGAGAAAATTACTTACAATTCTGGTGGTGTCTGGAATGGCAACACTGGGTCATGCAGCTGATAATAGCATTTATATTGACCAGTCTGGCGATTTCGCCAACGTGACTATTAATCAGGACGGGGCTGGTAACCAAGTAAGAGGCTTACAAAGCAATGGCGGCGATGATAAGACTATTGCTTCTATTATTAGAGGCAACTCAGTTGTAGTCAATATTGATCAAACTGGTAGTAGTAACAAATTAGATTTAGGCATTGACGCAACAGTATCAGGTACAAAGAGTGTTGATTTAACATATTCTACTGTTAACAGTGGTAATATAACAGGTAGCAATAACACAGCAATTTTTCAACTTGGAACTAGTACAACAACACTAAGCAATTCTATTGTTAGTGTAATACAAGTTAACGGTAGTAACTATGCTGAAGTTAGAATGACAGGTAATGACAATCAGTTGGCAGCACTGCAAAGCGGCGGTTCAGCGAGTTTAACTTCTCTAGTTAGTGCTAGTGGAACTAGACAGACTATCACTACCGCTGGTGGTACAGGCAACCAAGTTAGCACTACATTAAACGGTGATAACGGTGTTGTTGATGTTCAAGTACAAGGTGCTACTAACGTAATTGCTATTGCTCAAGACGGCGCAGGAGGCTTAACAGGCCACCAAGCAGTTATGGATATTAACGGTACAGGTAACACAGTTAATTTAAGTCAAACAGGAACAGCAAATGCTAACGTGTTTAACTTGAAATTAGGTAGCGCAGGAACAGCGTCTAACAGCAACGTGTACAACATAACACAACGTCAGTAAAATAGGTAAACAATGAAGCTATGGCAAGCAATACTGTTCCTACCATTGCTAGGCACATCAGTTAGTTGGGCCGCAATTGGGACAGTAACAGAACAAGTAAACACACCCCCTAGCATACAGAGAGCAAATAAAACGCTCGCTGGTGCTAAGGGTACCGGTGTTGAAATGAATGACGCTATAAAAACACAAGCAGGCAAAGTAGGCATTACTTTTGAAGATGATACTCGTGTACAAGTAAACGAAAATAGTAAACTAGTCATTGACGATTTTGTTTACGATCCAAAAACAAAAGCAGGTAAACTTGGTGCTAAGATTGCCCTAGGTACTGTACGCTATGCCAGCGGGCAAATTGCCAAGAACAGTCCACAGAACGTGGCACTGAATACTCCAACAGCAACAATCTCAGTACGTGGTACAGACTTTACAGCGTCAGTGGACGAGCTGGGTCAAAGCACTATTATACTATTGCCTAGTTGTCCCACAGACCGTAAGACACGTACAGTTAAAGACATTGAAGTAAACTGTAAGACTGGTGAGATTACAGTAGAAACTGATGCTGGCATAGTTATACTAAATCAACCATTCCAAGCAACTAAGGTAAACAGTCGTAGTCAACCACCCAGCAAGCCTGTAGTTCTGAATCTCAGTGAGAACGCAATTGAAACATTGTTAGTAAGTCCTCCTGACGAAATGAAGAAAGACAAAGAAGATAGTCGTAAGCAAATGCGTGGGCCATTAGATGTCGACTTCTTAAAAGAGCAAGGATTGACTAACGCATTAGATGATAGTGCTAAACAGTTCTTTCAAGATCGACTAAGTCGTAACTTTTTAGATAGCAGTTTCCTTGCTAATATGTTTGATATGGTAGGCAACGGACTTGATGCTAAATTTCTAGAAGAAGTAGATAGTATGTTGCCCGACTACAAAAAATCTAGCGGTATCATTGTGACCAAAGATGATCCAACGGTAACGTTATGTCGAGATAGTGGAGCTGATGTACAATGTGTGACAACACCAATGACACAAAACTCAACGTTGTACATGACACAGAACAACGTAGAATTTAAAAATCGTATTAATCAAGGTGGCAATACTATTATTAGCCTAACACAGAAATAATGAAAAAGTTCTTTGCCTTATTATTTTTCTCTCTATGCTTTAGTGTACATAGTCAAGAAGCCACGGCTGTTAACAATGCAATTAAGATGGGCTATAACCCTGTTACTGTTAGCCAGACTGTAGTTTTTAACAGTACTATGCAGAGCGGCGGAACTCTAACATTCTCTGCAGATGCAATGGATGGTGGCGGGCGAGCTCCAGGTGATCCATTTTCTTTAAAGTTAGTTTTCTACAATAGTGCTAATCAAGTTATCACAACAGTTGAACAAGCAAACACTTTAGTTTATGGTGGCGCATTACAACGATTTTCATTGTCAACTGCTAACTGTGGTGGTAGTTGCTCTAATGTTGCGTATGTTAGCGTACAGTTCTACGGTAAGGATGGCGGTTATTGGGCAGGCAACTATGGTCCGTATATTATCAATCCTAGTCTAACATTTTTAGGTGGCAGTAATATTTTATACAATCCTGAATTTGGTGTCTACGGTACTAACGGCTACGCACAAGGATGGGCAAGTACAGCTGGTTGGCAAAATTGTGCTTTATATTCTGGTGCAGCCACTTGCGTAATAAACAACGGCGCACAGGTTAATGCGGCAGGCGGCGGATACGCTTCAACAGGTGGAACAACAAGTTCACCGGCTGGCGGGCAATCCACAGCACCACCTGCTCCAACTTATCCTACTTACGTTACCATTGGGTCTGGCACTGCGGGAACAATGACGTTTACTGAAACAAGTACAATATCTACTACGCAACAAAATAAAGTTAATACATGGACAAATAAAGCTGTAACAGGCGGCAACAGCATTTATATTGATCAAGTTAGTGGTAATAGCAATACTGTTACGATGGAGCAAGATGGCAATAAGAACTTAATCAATGCTACTATAGATGGTAGTACCAATGCCATCAATGTTAAACAAGGTACTCCTGGCATTGGGCAAAATGAAATCAAACTTGGCGTAACAGGCAGTGATAATTCAGTCAACATGAGCCAAGCAAGAAATAGTCAAGGTGCAGTAGTTGGCACTAACGGACACTACCACGATGCCACAGTTAACGGATCAAACAATACGCTAACCACTCAGCAAAGCAACGCAGGCGGAGTTGGCGGACACTATATGGAAACTACCATTAACGGTAATCAGAACAGCGTGATTAAACGTCAAACTGACAACGGAAATAAGATTATGTTTACTAGCATCAGTGGCAATAATAACACAGTTGATGCAGTACAAAAAGATGGCGGACAACACTACCTAGATACTAAGATATCTGGCAACAACAATAGTCTAAGTGCTATCCAAGAAGGTACCATTGCCAACAAAGCCACGATAGACATGACCAATGCTGGCGGCCCTGCTAGTGTTATACTACAACAAACTGGCGGACAAAATGTCACCGTTACAACTACCTGTGTTACAGCAGGCGGATGTGCGCCCGTTACAATAAGACAAGGGTACTAATATGTTAGAAAATATACAACCAATATGTAAGGTGCCTAATTGTACACAGGGTGTTCAACTGCTGTCAAAACAAGGCGATACTGTGCGTTATATGATAACCTGTAGACGGCACTGGGTTGAATTAATACCAAATCAAGGATTAAAAACAGCATAAATATTTGATGCTGAAAAAAATCTTATTAAGCCCGTGGACTGCTCTATTAACCTTAGCGTTAGTAGTGGGCATACGTATAGCAGATCCTACATTCGTCGAAAGCGTAAGACTACGTTATTTTGATACGCTAATTACAGCCAAAGCTCCTACAGAGAACAACATCTATACAGTTAACATAGATGAAGCCGCCTTAGACAAATACGGACAGTGGCCATTACCGAGGGCAGAATATGCTAAAATTATTAAAGACCTGTACGATCGTGGTGCTGGCCTTGTTGTGCTCAACGTTCTTATGGCTGAGCCTGATCGTACTGGTGGTGACGCAGTTCTCGGATCTGCTCTCAAAAACTATCCTGTAGTATTAGGATCAGTACCTAGTAACAAAACAAAGAATACACCACGTGTACCAGGTAGTGCTGTAGTTAATTCAGACTACTTAAATCAAATTGTTACCTATCCTGGACTTATTGCTAACGTACCACAATTAGAAAATAATGCCGCGGGTGTAGGTATTGTAAACACACTGCCAGAAATAGACGGCGTTAATAGACGCATACCATTAATTGTTACAGTAGATGGAAAACTATATCCTGGCTTGGCCCTAGAAACATTACGAGTAGCAACTGCTAACTCAACGTTCCAAGTTAAATTATTTGAAGGTGGTGTTGAGAAAATGCGCCTTGCTGGTGACATTGGCATCATCCCAACAGACGCATTAGGTCGAGTTTGGATCGATTGGAGCCAAAAATCTAAATCGGCAAATTTAACCAAATTACCAAAAGACTTTGGTGGTGCTATTGTTGTAGTAGGGCCAACTGCCGCAGGCATTAGTAACCCAGTGCCAACAAGTCTTGGCGCAATATTTCCACACGAAGTACAAGCCGCAGTAATGGCAACTATGGCTAGTGGAACAAACATACAACGCCCTGACTATGCTGACGGTTTAGAAATTATTGCTATCTTGGCCGCAGGACTTTTATTATTATTTTTAACAAGGTGGACTTATGTCGGACTCGCTTCAACTGTTATTATTGGTGCTGGCGGCTATTTTGCTAGCTCTTATGCTTATACCTCTAGTCTTTATCTTTTTGATACCACAGCTTTTACTGTTGGTGTTGTTCTCGTTGCTTTACACGCTTATGGTGTTAAGTTCGTTTCCGAGTTCCTCCAAAAGCAAGCCATAAAGAAACAATTTGCTGGCTACTGCTCAAAAGAAGTTGTAGAGCTACTACAAAAGGATCCAGATTTAATCAAGCGTGGTGTACGTAAAGACGTGTCAGTTATGTTTAGTGACTTACGTGGCTTTACTCCGATTGGTGAACACTATGGTGATGATGTAGCAGGCCTTGGCAAGTACATGAACGGTTACATGGATGCTATCAGTCAACCAATGCTGGATAACAAAGGTATGGTTATCAAGTATGTGGGTGATGCGTCAATGCACATACACGGTGCTCCAATCGAAGACGAAAACCATGCTCGTACTATTGTAAAGGTAGGACTTGAGATGTTGGACAAGGTAGATGAATACACTAAACTAATGGAAGCACAGGGCTTGCCGCCAGCCGCAATGGGTTGGGGTTGTAACTCAGGCATCGGCTTTATTGGCGAGATGGGTTCAACAGAACGACACAGCTATGACATCTTAGGTGACATGGTAAGCACAGCCGCACGTTTAGAAGCACGTTGTAAGGCTTATGGCGTGTTGGCCATTGTCGGCGCTGAAACATACAACCGTACCAAAGACGACTTCTTCTACTTGCTTTTGGATAACTTACAGCCAAAAGGCAAAACAGTAGCAGACTTAATCTATACAGTATTACGTACTAAAGGTATCGATTACACTAGGGATAAGATAGCACACGATGTAATGCATGATTTATATCGTCAGAAAAAGTTTGACGAAGCTGCCGCTATGTGTAAGAAACTAAAAGGCAACTTTGGCGGACANATGGACAAGTACTACAAGATATGGATAGAACGTTGCGACTTTATGAAGCAACAAGACTTAGGCGACAATTGGAACGGCGAGTTNGTAGCCCACGAAAAATAATTAAGTTCTNAGTTTAGCTAAACCTATATAACTAAACAATTTAAACCACATCCAGCCAATGTCAAATTCAAACCAACGACGGCTCAGTTTAGGATTAGCAGGATCTAAGTGATGGTTGTTGTGTAGTTCTTCGCCGCCAATTAAGATTCCTATAGGGCTAACATTGTGACTGTGGTCTTTTGTTTCGCCATTGCGATAACCCCACCAGTGTCCGATGCCGTTGATAAAGCCCGCCGCCCAAAATGGAATCCATATCATCTGAACACCCCACACTAGAAATCCCCATGGCCCAAATAACAATAGATCTATGATCAGCATTACAAGAATGCCAAGGCGATGGTGAGGTGTATATAGTTTACGTTCAATCCAGTCTTTAGGAGTACCCATTCCGTATTTCATAATCATGTGAGCATCTTTGCCAGCAAGATTATAAAACTTAACTCCACCGAAGACTAATTGCCAAATACCAAATACGTGTGGACTGTGCGGATCACCTTCTACATCTGTATTTTGATGATGTTTGCGATGTATCGCCACCCATTGTTTGGTAGTCATACCAGTAGTCAACCACAACCATAGTCGCATAAAATGGCTTAGTATAGGATGGAATTCAATGCCTCTGTGTGCTTGGCATCTGTGTAGGTATAGTGTAACACACACTATTGTGATGTGCGTCATCACTAACGTTGCGAGTATAATATTCATGAAATATTTAGCCGGTTTACAAAATCTAAAAGTAAATTGTGTTTACTAGTATATTTGCCTTGTAGCCATGTATAACTATCGTACCAAAATTGCTCAGCTTCTGGATGACATCCTATAAGTCCTATATTGTTTTGTATAATAGCCATAGCATCACCGTTGGCATAGGTTGATATTGTAGTAAACTTACCGGTATCTCCAACTAAGGCACACCCGTCATAAAAAAACATCCTATTAGGATGTCCTTGCCAAACTATGTTTATATCTTTAGCATGTGGTCTACGAGTATCTGTATTAGGCTGTGTGATATATTGTACAACTTCAACATTGTCTAGTATGTTTAAGTAATATGATCCTGCCCAATACGCACCCATACAAATGCCTAAGTATTTGCCGCCATTGGTTACAAACTTCTTAACACTATTTTGATTTGCTTCGAATAGGCGATCAAATGAATCAGCATCGCCAAACCCGCCAGGCACAGCTACAATGTCAACGTCTTCAAAGAAGTCATCTTCTACTTCGCTTTTACTAAACAATTTGAATGTATAGTCGTTGCCTAGTGCTTTCATTATACCGTTAGCACTTTGTACAGAACAATGTGGATCTGCTACAAACAATGCTATAGTAGGTTTCATAAAAATATTTAGTCGTAAAAAAGCTCACTTTAGGGATTTGCGGTAGCGAATCGTTTGTCCCAAGGCAGCAGCCGCCTCACACTGTTCGGTAACAAGTACCGGTCCTAAGGTGTGTTCTTTTTAGCCTTCTCCGGCTGAAGCTGTTTTAACATCGTCTGGATCAAGTTTCTTTTTAGCATCGGGCCATTGTCTAATAGGAGGTTCTTCAGGTTTATCGTCCATGCGTACAGCCGCATCAAATTGTTTGGCCGCCTCACGCTCAACTTTAACGCCTTCCATAACACGATCACTTTCAATCATCTTACCACGCAAGTGTAGTACTGTGTTTACCTTTTGATTCAAACGAATTAAATCATTGTCTAACATACGTATGCGATCTATTAGTGCGATAAGCACAGTATTGGCATCTGAGATAACAGGCTTAACTTCTTTAGTAGCCCATTCCCAAACATACTTGATAATAAAGCCCATGCCAACTGCCATGACAATTGGAAAGCCATATTTGTTTACTAATTCTACTGGATCCATAATATCTCCTTAATCCCAAAATCCCCAAGGATTGTAAATTTTCTTTTCTACACTCTTAGGTTTTTTAAAATATAAACAATATGCTAGAGTAAGAACTAAAATCTCTAGCAGATAAAAAACCATAAATGATTCAAAGAGTAAGGCCAATTACTAGTCCAATAGCACAGCCTAATAGTCCTACTCTCCACATGTCGCTGTCGTGCCATACAGGCTGTGCTTTTAAATATTGTTTTGTATGCTCAGGCAAGCTGTCATACCATGCTGTCCATTTATTCATTGCTGTTCACCTTGTGTCCTCGTACAAATTGTTCTACTGGATCCATTTTGACTAACATAGCACGACCGTTGACATTGGTAATCTTAAAACAATCACCGCCCTTCCAGCCCAGTTTATCTATATTCAATTCAGGGTCAAATTTAATGCCCCATGGCTCTAAGTCCCATTCATAATCAAAATGTCGCATTAATCTCTCCTTGCATCGTTCTTGCCATCAGCACGAGCAATACGATCCGTATCGGGCTTTAAACCCAATGCATTTGATACTATAGTATCGATACGTATTACATCGTGATTCATAGTTTTTACACGATTATCAAGTGCTGTAATAATACCAGCCATGCCTTTTACAGAGCCTAATACACCCTGTAATAGTAGTTTGATAGTTAGATATACAAAGTAGCCGCCGGCTAGAGCAGCCGCTACTGGGAATCCTAGATCCCCAATTAGTTTGAAAATGTCGCCCATTGATTCGCTCCCGNTTTCTGACACAAATATTTATCCAAAATAGTTGCGTATAAATATACATGACTGTATAATAACAGTTATTGTTGTAATCCCTTCAAAGTGAAGGCATTCTGGACGCGGGTTCGACTCCCGCCAGGTCCACCAAAAGAGGATATGTTATGCAAAAATGTAGAACATGTGACGTAATAGTAATAACACTACTAATATTTGTAATCATATTACATGTCTTTTTTTGATGGGCCTGCCATGGTTTCGACAGGGTGAGATAATAGAGACGGCAACACGATAGGCGATGGACGTAATCCAAGCAAAACTCGTAAATGCAAACGCAAATACATTCAAGTTTTTCGAAGTTCCAGCTTCTGTAGCTAACGCTGCAAACGCTGAGCGTTTCGAACTAGCTGC
>JGI24768J34885_10000550_pt1 | contig 11201 bp, 2 predicted proteins | sample LakOntMetagenome_FD_34885 | JGI IMG/M metagenome (IMG submission 34885) | reverse complement strand
GCGGGTTTTTTCATGAAAGAGAGGACCTGATGGGGGGGCTTGGGAGGACGGCGGCCGGCGGGCGCCGAGCGTGTTGAAGTACCAGAGAGCAACACCCTCCTCCTGATGCCCAGATCTTCTCTCATGGCGGCTGTAAGGGATCGGATTANCGGCGCAAATGGTTTGGTTCCTTCAAATGGCTTCCCACTTGGCCAGCAGCTGGAGACGGTTAAAGCAGGACATTTGGCCACCCAGATAACGCGTCGAGGCATCGACCAAAAGAAATGCATGTTACTCAGTACACGTCGGACGTCCAGACCGTGGTTTGCGGGCGTCCTANCGAATTCGTCAAATCAAAGGGGACAGTTCAACGTGCGGCGTCTCGGACATCCCCGAATACAAGCACATCCGCCTTTACGGACACTCATCGCTGCTCTGGCCGCCAACGCGCGACGACAGGCTGCGAGAAATACCAAGATTGCCCCTACGAGCCGAGCAGGCAGTCCATGCGAAGCCCAAAGGAGTGCGGACCAGAATGACCAGCAGAAGGAAGCTTTCTCATATGCTGAGAGCTCGAGACGCCATTGTCTACTGGGCAGCGTAACCATTTTCCCGCCGCGAACGGCTGCAGGCCCTCGACGCGACTTCACCATTGGTCGTTCATTTCCGGGGTACCCCCACAGCCTTTTTTTAATTGAAAGAAAACGACTCGGCGAATCTTTCCACCTGCCGACCGAGTTACGCTGCGCCGTAGCGGGGTTCAGAAAACTCATACCCACGTGGGAACGACTCGGTACGAAGATCGCGCAACACCCCGTTACTATGTCACCGAATCTTGTTCGCCGTGCGCACAGGCGTCGAAGCAAACTTCGCTTTCCAGAGCTTCGAGCGAAGGCGGAAGCCGTTCCGAGAGAGTCACGGCAAGAACTGCGCTGGGGACGAGCGATCAGAACTGCGCCAGTGGCACCAGTTAGCTCTGCTTACAGATTCACCAGGAGGCGCTCTGCTTCGCTTGGTTCATCTGGGCGGCGCGAAACTGAACCAACGACTTACGGGAAGCGGTCCTCACGCTTGAGTGGAGTTACGCAACCAGCGAGTGGGCGTATCGGCTTATATAACTCTGCAGCACCAGTTAGCCTTGCTTTCAGATTCACCAGGAAGCGCATTGCTTCGCTTGGTTCATCTGGGCGGCGCGAAACTGAACTAGCAGCGCGCGAACGTTGGCACCTCGGAAGGACTGGTTTTGTTCACGCAGTCTCCCACGGACTCCGGGAACTCGACTTTGCGGCACCAGTTAGTCCCGCTTATCGATTCACCAGCAAGCGCGTAACCGCTTTGCTTGGTCCATCGACGCGGTTCGAACCTGAACCGCCAGACGACGGGCGATCGACAAGAACTGAAAAGGAAGCTGCTGCAACAACTGTTGCATCTGAGACCTTGCGCTACGGCCGGCCTGAACGGATTATGGAGCCGCCATTTCCACCCCTACCGTGGGGAGGTGAGTGCCCCAATGTGGTCACCTTCTTGTCTACCCAGATAACGGCCTATGCTTCGGAAGCAGTGATCACAAGACTTTTGCCAGAAAATGCAGGCGTCACTCACCCGCTGTGTGGCCCTATTTTTTACTCGGGCCAGTCGGAGATGGCCCCGAAGCTTCTCAGCATGTACTGTGCACGCTCCTCGTCGAATTGGAAGCTGTTAGTTACTCAGTCCCCACGCAGTGGCGGCGATCCACTTATCATGTCTTCGGGCGCTCGACATGTGGCGCTTATCAACGCGACAACGGGGATCGACACCGCACTCGGGGTGCCACTCAAGGTCGGTTCTGCTGGCAGATATCAGGAGTTCAAGGTGGATCGCGACGGCCGACCTCGCAAAGAAGGGACCTCTATCTTTCTTTTCCATCTACAGCTTAAGCATGAAGGGCTGGGATCGGCGCCCCTGGTCCGAGATAGCTTGCAACTTATATCGAGAGAGGGAAACCAGCTACTTCCCACCGACCCTCTGGTGATACAACAGTGGCCGAGATGCGGTGACATGTGCCGCCTGCTCATGCCGGCGGTAGACTCAACCGTCTCCTTCCAACTCATGCACTCGCGTCAGCCCCTTCACGAGGCTATAGCGGAAGTCAAGGCGGCACTCACGGCTGTTGGGATGGAACTCAGAACGGACTTTGTGATGTTTCGAGACACGTATGAGGAAGCAGACGTGGTGGTGTTATTCACGCTGAACACCAAACTGCTGGCATTCTTACTTGTTTCCTGCCCTAACTTTGGATCGGTAGGATCAACCATGCTGCGGCCTGGATTTTCGCTGATCAAGGAACTGCCGCCGAAGGCTGCAGGTCCTGACGGAGCGAGGAACGATACTGACATGCATACGGAAACGAATGATGGAAGAGCGACAGTGCCCTTGTCATCGGCGTGGTCACAGAAAAGAGACTGGGCAGATAATCCACCTCGTTCCAGTGGCCGCGCAGCCAGAAGCATGAGCCAACTCAGCAGGGAGCCTCTTCTGGCTGAGCACCTCCTCCAACGCCTACCGAGCGATGTGGTCTTTCAGCGCGACCCTAACTGGGTTGGACCATCTCCGGTCATCAGCTTCCCATACAGCTGTATGCAGTTCGACTACGAGCAGGTAATAGGAGAAGTGGCCTTCTTACTGGTCGAATATATGTCNACCAGCCTCGACGCCAGCCAGCGAGACTTAGAGTTTGAACGGTGGAGACAGGATATTGGTGCCCTCTACACGTGGACTCCACAGGGACGGCGCTTGTGCCGCATCCTGGTTCGAGTACACCCAGGTCTCACCTTCTTGCTCGTTGTCGAGGCCTTGAACGGCCAATCTCTTTCATTTGACCCCGAGCAGACTCTCTTTCCGCAGACTACCATTTGCATGTGCAAAGGGTGCCAACAGCACCTGCTGGATGAGACGGGCTATGGATGTGTGTCTTGCGCGTCAAAAGAGCACCTAGCGGGGGCTGCCGACTGTCCTCGCCAACAAGCCCGACGAGCCCAGCTGCTCCGCAAACGGGAACTCGCGTTGGCAGCGGCGACGCCGTCAGCACAGAGTGCATATCGCGCTAGTTCTATCGCGCAGCCGCCCCCACTGCAGGAACAGCCACGAGGTGCGAAGCTTCCCACTCTCGTGGAAGAAGGTGCGACGGAGTCTGAAGACTCAGACAGTGAATCCGATGATTCCAAGAAGGCACTGGAGCTACCGAAGGCTAGTGGCTCGAATGAGGAGCATCAAGAGCAGCGGAAGACACTGACCTCAGACAACGTCANCGATGAGGAACCTAACAGCTCGGCTGCACCAGCTNCGCCGGAGCCTACCAACTTGCCAANCGCGANGCCAGTGCCTGCCAAGGGAAGCTCTGGCCGGGGACGCGGTGGAGGTCGCGGGGAAGGTGGAAAGGATGGAGGCCGCGGGCAGTCCAAAGGGCGGGGAGGAGGAAAAGAGGTCATTCCATGGCTGTGCCCTTTCTGTCACCAGCCGACGGGAACGGAAGCGTTGCACAATAGTAAAACGTGCAACCGTCCGTTGAAGCTGCCACCACCAGCGGGTCTGCAGTGGGCCCGGTGCGCACTCTGCAACCACTCGCACTTATGGACGGAGTGTCCCATGATGTTCGACTCGAAGCTAGGTTTCTCTGTTATCCCAGAACCGTTCATTGCAATCGCCGAACGACTAGGATACAAAACTGTATTGGTGGGCAATCGGAAAACGATTAGTGTGGCATCGCTGCTCCCACAAATGGCCGGAAAGGTCGGCTCGCGAGGCGGGTCTACCTCGTCCAGTCAGAGCTCGCTGGCACTGTCCTCGATCTCTGACATGTCCACAACGGTCATAGATGGTGGGGCACAGGAGGCCCTGTCCATGGTGCAAAGGCAAGGTCAGGAGATCTTGGGCCAGGTTTCCTCACTCCAAGATGTGGTGACTGAACTCAGCTCTGGGCAACAGACGCTTTACACGAGGCAGGCGGAATTGCAAGGCCAACTAACCACCCAAGCAACCACGAGTTTGAAACTGGTGTCGGCAATGAAGAGCATGAGAGAGGACTTCAAGACGTTCAAGATGGAACAAGAAAAGTCGTTCGCAGAGGAACGGGCTAAGTACACAGAGGCAATGGATAGATTGAACGAACTACTCGCCATCGAGGACTCGGACGTTAAAGGTCCCCTCGATGGCATGGAGTCAGGATGAGCAGTACAAGCGAGGTTCAGCTCTATGATGGTATTGGCCAGGCTGGCAAGCCTGACATGCGGGGGGTGGAGTGGGGCGCCACACACTTCACCTCCAACCTTCTTTCCAAGCCACGACCCTTGTTGGTGGAAGTGGGAGGACTGTACATAGACTGGGGCGAATCGTTCCCCAACCTGACCCCATTGCCGATATGCGACCCCTCTCTGTCTTACGAGAAGATGGCGGAATCTGGAGGAAATGCAGATCTGATGTATGACCAACTGTATGGGTGGATCCCCATCATCGATCATCTCCACCGTTCCAACCCACGGTCCACGTGGCGCAAATCCCACGTGTTCGACTATGCCACCTTGTGGAAACGGGCGGAGCTGTATCTCCGAAACTCTCTGAAATTGCCCAGACGATATTCTCATGATGACATCCGCTTCCGTCGGGCCTGGCTAGGTGGCGATGTTGGCAACATTCGCCCACATTTAAACGATCGGCAAAAGAAGCGAATCCGCAAACGCAAAGCTCAGGCGATGGAGCTGGCAGACCAGGAAGTTCTCCCCTCAGGCTGTCTCTCCCTTCATGAGGAAGAGGGCTCTGCCCCTGAATCAATGACTCTGACCTTGAGCTCATCACCGAAATCTGGGAAGGTAGATGGTATGGGCGATGAAGAAGTCCTAGTAGACTCGACTTTGCCGTTGGAGGATGAGGAGGAAGCTCTCTCGGACCCACACCATGAGCAATTGAATCTGAGCGCGGCAGTATTACTGGAATGGTCTGCGGGGGCGAACGGGACACGATGTTTAACCATTATCGGTTCTGAAGTCCAGTCCCTGTTGCCTTACTCGCCTCAGCTGTCCAGGATCACGGCGCTCAGCAAGAACACCGAGATCTGTGCGGCGCTTCGACACGGGGATCGTAAATGCTCTCGATGCTTCGCAGGCATGTGCCCGCCGGGTATTCGATTCTGCTCCTGGTGCAGAATTCATTGGGTCCATTTGCATTGTACCCCACTAAGAGTGAATCCGGAGGGCACGACAACGTACTGGTGCTCAAGATGCTCAGCGGTCCCTTGGGCTGGGACAAGGATGTCTTTTCCCACTCACCACTGCGCCGGATGCTCCCACCTGGTGGTGGACAACGATTCCGCTGCATACTGCTGCGGATGCAAACGGTACTATCACGCTTTGTGTGCAATGGCAAGTAATCGGAGCGAAAGCTGCTGTTTCCCCAAGGGCTTCTTCGCTTACAGCAGTGATCCCAGACCGACATGGCGGTGCTGCGGTTGTGCTGAGCCTTCAGCGGAATCAACTTCCCTGTCAGCAAGTTCTGACTTAGTCTCGTACCCACTACCCGTCTCCCGGGAACGAGGTCCTCCAGGGGCGACGATAGGTGCTCCCTTCTTCCTGCAATTTCCCCTGCCAGGCTCGTACCGATTCTGCTGCCGCTGGAAGCTGGACTCTCTTGGAACGCTCAGACACACTGCTGACTTCCGACGTCTGAAGCAGTTCAGTCTCATGTTCTTTCCCAACGTGGAGAAGCAGGTCCTCTGTGAGCTGGCNCAGAACGATCAATGCCAGCTGCTGTTTTTGCAAGCCGAGGCAGACAGCGGTGATCACTGGATATCCTTCCTACTTTTTGGTCAGAATGCGGGAAATGGCATCCCGGTCATTCTATTGCAAGCAGTTCACCCGCTTTTCCAACGACAAGGAATAGGACGGTGGGGTCTGCACCTGCTGTATCAGAGATGCCACAAGTCACGATACATGCTGATGAACACACAACCGGGGACAGACCTGGGGTTCTACACCCATGTAGGGTTTGCACACTTCCAGGACGCCAAGACGCGCTTCAAGATGATTGGTGAAACAGTCTGGCGGCGACCACTCGAACTAGGAGCGATAATGGACATCTCCCTCTCTGCAGTGGTGTTGGAGAGCCATGCGGCACAAAACCCGGCTACGCGGAATCACTGTCCGTGGCTATGTCCTTTGGGAGCGGCTTTCACGTCGATTCCCGGCACGGATGTCTGCTTTGCTGCCACCTTCATGCACCTGCTTCTGAGCTCACCCCAGTTGGTAGAGCATTTCGCTAGTTATCCCAATCGCTCTGAAAGTATCGGTTCACTAGTCAGCCGGTGTCTTGCCCATCTGTGGCGCAGCAGAACTCATGAGGATCCGGACGGACCGATTTTGATCTCTCTTCTTCGCCAACGTCTTACGGGGGCATTTGGCCAAGCTGCCGGTAGGCCCAAGGGCAAGAAGGAACAGGCTCAGTCCTTCCTAGGTCAACAGGATTTAAACGAGTTGGAGAGAGCATTAGGTCAAGCCCTGACCGACGACTTGCCTTGTGCAGTAACAATGGGAGGTGGGGGAATGTCGACACGATGGAAATCCTATGCCGAGCTCACCGACAGCACCGCTACGGAGGTGCGCTATTGTCGGAAATGTGACTCCCGGACCCTCACGGAGTCAGTGGTGGCTTGGATATTGCCAGTCCAGACCGAGCCGGTAAGAACCTTATCAGAGCTGCTTGATCCCATTCTCACCACCTACCAGGAATCGGATAGACAGCTTGACCAGCCAGGATGTCAGCGTCGGAACTGCACTAATCGCACGTACATCGTCCGTACTGCAATTCGGAATCTGGCGCCCATCATCCAGTTGGCGATCAGCAGAGGTCTTCATTCTCCGGAGACCACAATCCTTGGAGCGAGAGCACTGCATGTGGTGGATATTCCTCTACATTTCATGATTGTCTCTGAAACCATAGAACAGCTGTATATACTCCGGTCTGTCAGCCTGTCCAGTGGAGGTTCGTCCATTGCCAGCGGGCATTACTCTGCAGGAAAAATCTTTGACTCTGTCATGGAACACTGCTCACACACTGGCAGAGGCACTTCCCTCAGTACTCACTTGATCCCAGACGCCGATTTCCTCCGGTTGGGCGAACTTACTCCACCCCTTCCAACGGATCATGTCATCGCCGCCGCTTGGTTCTCGTTTGCCGTCGGTGACGAGGTATCTCGCCACCGATGCGGTCCAGACTTGCAATGGTGTAATCACCACCTTCCGGATCTAGCACCCTTCGAGCTGGCGTTGTCACAGCAAGAACTCTTACCTCGGTCTGTGATGCCGGCAACGTCACGGACATCACGAACGGGAATCTCGACTGCTCCAAGGGATTTAGTTGACTCCCTACGTGATCTTGTGCGACCCGAAACGCCCATGCAGATCCCCAGAGGAACTGGCCCGTTAGCTGACCACATCACGATGGTCAAGGAGGCTATCCAGGAGTCGGAAATTGTAGATGTGCCGGTGCTGTTCTGGCTGCAACCCGACACTTTGAGCCTCGCAACACTGGAGGAGGAGCTGAGTACGACAATGCCCTTGTGGTTGAACACAATGAGCACGTCATCAGGCAGAGGTCGGCAGATGCTGCTGCGTTCCGCGCTGACGGAGATGGGTCGCTCGAAAGGTCGCCGCGATCCTTTTACCTCCACCAATGCTCTACCTGACGGCATTCACCAGTCTGCTGCCGGCTTCCAACTAATGGAAGGGATCATGAGACACACGGGGGTCGAGGTGACTGGGGGCGCAAGCCTTCTAGTGTCGGAACCGGGAGTTGTTACACCCACGCATTTCCACGGACCAGGAGTGCTAAATGTGTTCTTCTCCTTAGCTACACACAGCCGTCGTTCGACAACCTTGACTTTTCGCCGACCTGAGATTAGCGGGAGCGTTGGGTGTGTCAAACAGTACGTATTATTCGTCACTGACAGCCTGGAGAAGGCAGGGATCTCTCTCTATGATCTCGACACGACTCTCAGTCTGGCCAGCTTGGTCAACCGTATTGGAAGGCTCCCGCCACCTGCAAGGGATCAGATCCGGTGGTTCTTCTGTGAATTAGGTTCCAATTATAACGCGATGTACATGTCGGCCACTATGTCTCATCACGTCACTACGGTGCGGTCCTCATCTGATATGGATCCCTTCCTGTATATCGGGCTTGCGACAGAGGTGCTGCCGACAGATCCTGCCACCAGACGGACGGTGCTGGATAAGTTGGAACGCCCCGTCAGTGGCAAGAGAAGTACTACCTCGGTAGCACTGGCGAAGCACCTGGTGCTTCAGTCCACTAACGCACACTCTACGGCTCTTCTTCGGTACTTAGTGGCGAACCCTTCCTTCAAGGTGACAGACTTCGTCCCATGGTACCTCGCGCGACGTTGGGCGTCACACAGAAGGATTTACAGCAATGCGCAAGCAGTATGGGCGCAGGGATCGCCGGAGCGTGCTGAGCAGATCCTACTGACCCTGCTTTCGGACAAGACTATGACGGGCCCGCTGTATGCGACCTTGCGGCCGGCGGTCCAGAAGAGTCAACAAGCCCTCAGTGAAGGCCTGCTGCGCACACCGATCCCGATGCAGCTCATGACAGCGATAAGCAAGGCCTTTGAAGTCGGCTTGGAGGACACTGCCCAGGCCGCAGCACTTCTCCCTCTCATGCTTGTCACAACTTCGACCACAAAGTGCCCAGTTGACCTTTCCCAATCGGTTGGAGTCCATGTCGCAAAACCTTAACATGGAGGGGAGGTCCGAACGGACCTCCCAAGATCACGCTGCCCAACGCCTGAGCCCGGCCGGCACAGCGGAGGAAGCCTATGATCGTCGCGAGAAACTCCACCTCGGATCTGACTTTCACATCGTTGGCGACTTGCGCAACTGGGTTCAGGGATGGTCTCACGACATTACGCCTAGGGAGCCACCAACGGATCTTACTCGTGTCCTTTGTTTGAATGTTGGAGGGGGCTTCGGCACGCTGAAGGATCCTGATAAACTGGCCTTCATCGCCTTTGCCTTGATTCAGCAACGCATCCATGTCGCCTGCCTTACGGAGAGTCGGATTCGACGCAATGAATTGTCGGCCGCCCTTAGGAGCATCGGGTTGGAGCGGCAGTTCAAGGCGTTTGGGCTGAACGGACAAATTTCCTGGTTAGTTCGGGAACCAGTGGCGGATAAGGTAGTAGGCAAACTTGAAATTGAGGGCGGACGGATTGCGGGTCTGGTGCTGGCAGGAGCGTGCAAACAACGTACGATCCTCCTAGGAGTGTATGGTTATGCGGGTGCCTCCACGGACAGCCAAAAAGCTCTCCGCCAAAAGGATTTATGGTCGCAGCTTGGTCAGCTGATCAAAGCAAACCAGGAGCAGGGCCACCACATGGTTGTACTTGGCGACTTCAATGTTCTGCCATCAGTGGAGTTCACCACATCTCGCAAGGCCCTCATGTCGTCAATAGAGGACTTTCAGATGTGGCAGACGACGTCGGGGCTAAGTAACGTCTTATTGCGAACCTTTCCTGACGCGTCTCTGTTCAGAGGGTTCTTCACGCGTAGCCGCACTTCGCAGCACGGGGTAGAACTCTCACTGCTCGATCATATATTCGCGAGCCCAGGACTGGCCAATGGGTCGGGCATTCTCACTCTGCCGGCTGGTGCAGTCGGCCGCACGGATCGCTTAGGGGATCACGATGCTGTTGTTGCTGACCTCGACTTGGGCTTCCAACCAGCTCCACCACTCGCCAAACGGCAAGGGATAGTCTGGGCACATAACCACTCGCCACAGGATTGGCACCGGCTCAACACCGACCCGGCGGTGCTGGATACCGTCGATACACTGCTGATTGAGCTAGAAACCGCGGGCGAAAGCATTGGCTCGGAGGCTTTGAGCCGGATCTTCGAGCGGATTCTGGCAATCTCCTCGCCGGCAAAGGCGGGTTCGAATAATGCGCCGACACTTTCGATGCCATCGGATGACCCCATCTTCTTAGCCATTGGGCGCATGCTTGGCAGACTGAAAGCGGCTAGAAGTTATGTCCGCAGCCACCTCCCACGTGCACGTCAGACGAACATGCGCAGCCGGTTCAATCGTCACCACGCCTACTCTTTGGTTTTTCATGTGGAAGACAAATGGGCCGAGACCCTGGCTGACACTGCGGATATGCGACGATCCCTCCGAATTAACCACTGTCACACTGGCGCAGAATGGCTGCAATGGCTTTACACCCTTGGGAAGGTTATCCAGCGGCTACACCGAATTTCGAAGCATCACCGGAAGCTGTGGCAGGCTAGCCGGCGTGAATTTGAGGTAGCGAAAGCGACGCAAGAAGGCAGAGGGGGGAAGCTNCGACGTGCAATGAATCTCATCTTTCCCACTTCCTCGCCGGGGGTGGCTGACAACGCTTACTGGCGTAAAGCAACGGTNCTAGGTCCTCACGGCTTACNGGAGGAAGTCTGGCTTTTCGAGACTGACCCGACCATGGTGGAGGAGGAAGCGCTGCGTCACGTCCAGAAGCTGTTCCCCCAACCCTTGGGTTGGCGCCCGGAAGTGAGAGGAGCGACATTCCCGGCGGGATACGCGTGCGCAGGGGACAAAGTCGTTCCACCGATTCTAGAGGAGATCCTCAACGAAGTGGAGAAAGTTGACTTCTCGGACGTGCTGCAGCCCATGACGATGGACGACTTTGAAACCCTCCTCCTACGTCAGACGGGTGACTCATCACCGGGAATTTCAGGTTTGACATACGGGCACCTCCGGGCCATGTCCAGGAGACACCGCNTGGTGTACTTGCATCTGGTCAACCGCTTTATTCAGTTTCAAGAATGCCCGGCACAATGGCTGGAAGTTGCCATTGCCCTCATCCCCAAGTCGGATGGAGCTCAAGGTCTTGGCGCAGGACGGCCGATCAGTTTGCTAGAATGCCTGTTCAAGCTGGCCACGGCGTGGGTGGCCCCGCGGATGAAAGCAGCTCAACGAGCCCACCGTAGGGCCTCGGACCAGCCAGCGCCAGCACCGGCGTCAGGCAGACTACACAGTCAACAGTTGTTTGACTCTGGCGAACATCGTGGATGCCACCAAGCGCTGATNATCCTCATTTCAGTCATGCAGGGTCTCAAACTTCAAGGCATGCCTTTCTACCTGATTTACACGGACGTGAAAGGCGCCTTTCCTGGAGTCCCTACGGAATT
>JGI24768J34885_10000546_pt1 | contig 11212 bp, 9 predicted proteins | sample LakOntMetagenome_FD_34885 | JGI IMG/M metagenome (IMG submission 34885) | reverse complement strand
AAGGAGTAAGTGCAATGCCTACAGGAAAAGTTAAATGGTTTTCCCTTGAAAAAGGTTTTGGCTTCATTGCATCTGATGAAGGCGAAGATGTTTATCTCGCGTCATCAGCACTTCCTGAAGGCGTTTCAACAGTAAAGCCAGGCACCAAGCTTGAGTTCTCTGTCATTGATTCACGCAAGGGACCACAGGCAATGTCTGTGCACATCATCGATGCGCCAGTTTCTCTTGCAGAAAATTCACGTGTTAACAACGATGATTTGGCTGCGATGATTGAAGACACCATCAAGATTCTTGATCGCGTTGGAAATGGTCTCCGTCAGGGACGTCATCCATCAGGTACTGAAGCTGAACGTCTTGGCCGCGTACTTCGCGGAATCGCTTCTCAGCTCGAAGCTTAAGCGTTCGTTAAATACCGGTACGGCGTGAACGTCGTATTGAGTAACGAATTCCTGTTGTACCTAAAGCTGCGCCAACTACGCATGTCCAAATAATCTTCGATTCAGCACCAACTGCAATCGCAACGACTCCTGCGGCAAGCCAGCAGATAACGCCGATAGCGATTAGAGTTACAACGGCTTTGATATTTGAGCCTTGTTGGTTCGATGACATAAGAGAAGAGTAATGCGAATTAAGGTCGATGAGAACGGAAACTGGCGCTCGTTTCGCCATCGCAATTTCCGCATCCTCTTTCCCGCAAATGCTCTCTCCAATATCGGCACATGGGCGCAGCGCGTTGCGCAAGATTGGTTAGTCCTCGAACTCACCGATAACAATGGTTTCTATCTCGGGCTTGTCACTGCAATTCAATTCGCACCTGTGCTGCTCTTTAGCTTGCAAGGTGGAGCGATGGCAGATCGCATCGATAAGCGAAAGTTATTAATCGGGACAAATATCGTTGCAGCCCTTGCTTGTTATGCACTCGGAATTCTTGTCGTCGCCGAAGTAATTCAGCTCTGGCATGTATTTGTATGTGCGGCCATATTAGGTATTTCATCAGCGCTCGATGCACCTATTCGCCAGAGCTTTACCGCTGAAATCGTGGGGCATTCTGATGTTGCCAACGCGGTAAGCCTGAATTCAGCTAACTTCAATGCCGGCCGCCTTGTGGGGCCTGCGTTATCTGGTTTCCTCATTGCACGTTTCAGCACTGGTCCTTCATTTCTGATTAATGCGACCACCTATCTCTTTGTAATTCTTTCGCTGCTCTTTATGCGCTCATCTGATTTCTTTATTCAGAAGAAGGAAGAGACACTCGGAACAATTCGCAAAGGTCTTCGCTATGCCAAAGCACGTCCTGATTTATATGTCGTAATGGCACTTGTTTTCTTTGCAGCCACCTTCGGCCTTAACTTTCAAATCTTTAATGCGTTGATGGCCTCAAAGGAGTTCGGTAAGGGCCCTGCAGAATTTGGTCTGCTTGGAACTTATATTGCCGTGGGCTCACTTTCTGGTGCACTGCTCAGTGCGAGGTTAGAACGATTTAGAAATGCCAAGTTGGTAATCAAGTTAGGCGTCTGGTTCTCAATTGTCGTCATCGTTCTATCAGTTATGCCGACCTACACCTGGTATTCACTCTGGTTACCTATCTGCGGAATTTCTGCACTGACAATGTTGATTAGCGCTAACTCATATGTACAGGTCAATAGCGATCCCGCTGTGCGTGGACGCGTGATGGGAATTTATCTCTTGGTCTTTATGGGAGGAACACCGCTTGGATCAATGCTGATTGGCTATCTCACCGAAACACTCGGAACTCGCGAAACAATTGTGATGTGCGGTGGCTTCTCGTTGTTGATGTGCGTACTTATCTGGTTCTTCTTCAACGATAAAGTTGAACGCCCAGATGATCTACGAGTCTCTAGCGTCCTACGACAATAAGTAGAACGAGGCCAACCAGAGTTAGTGCTGTGATTAAACGGCGGCTCTTATAGTTCAATCTCATCCTCCACATGTGAAGGTACAAACTGCACAGTCAGATAAGCGATAAGAATCAGTACCGGAACCATGATGTAAGCACGGGAAATTCCGAAGGCATCACCTAATACGCCGAGCAAGAATGGCGCCCCACCGATTGCAAGGCCTGCACCCAAAGATGCCTTACCGATTGCTAAATCAGGGCGGTGTTCGCTTAAACCAATCATACGAAGTGAACCAAGTGCGAACTGGCTTGAAATACCAAGGCCTGCTGCAAGTAGTGCAACGAAGCTGAGGAAAAGATTATGTGAGAACCAGAGAACGGCGAAACCAATAAATTGCACGCCAATAATGATGATCAACTGCTGATCTGGATGCCAGCGCTTAAGGATGCGACCCCAGAACCAGCGACCGAGTCCCATGCCGGTACCAAGAGCTGCAATAACAAGAGTTGAAATTGCAGGTGATGAATCGGTGCGATCGATAACGAGTGCTGCAGCCCAGAACGATGTAGCGAATTCGCTAGAAATCATGGCAACGAAACCGATCCACGAAATCCAGAACTTAAGTGAGAGCTTTCCAGATTGTGGACCATGTTCACTTGGTACATGTTCTTCTGGGCTCTTATCGCGCATGACAAAGTAAAGGAAAGCGGCAAGTGGTAGAGCTAGTAACAATCCGAAGCGCCACAGGTCGCGATAAGCAGTTGCAATACTTCCAACAATGAGCGTGCCGGTGACGTAACCAGCGGATGCGATTGCATTTGCCTGCATGATTGCCACAGATGAAATTTTCTTGTCATAGTGAGCATTAAGAGAAGTAACAAAGTTATTAATGACGATTGAGATTCCGATACCAGTAATCAACGCTGCAGTAATTGTTACTGGAACTGCCGTAGACGAAACAAAGGTAATTAGTCCTACGGAGAAGACGCCGATTCCAATCCAGCCAGTCTGTCCGCGACCAAAGCGGTGAACAAGATGAGGATTAGCAAAACCAGCGATGATTGAAGCTAAGCCAAGTGCGGTTCCATGAAGGCCTGCGATAGTAAGGGAAGTGCCTTGATCTGCGCGGAGCAATGGCTGAGAAGGACCGAAGCCACCTAAGAAGATATTTACAACGACAGTCTGTAAAGCGATTGTCCAGAAGTACCTATCGCGTTTGATGAGGTGCGGCATTAGAGATTTGAAACGACGAAGTCGATAGATGCTGTTAAAGCATCGATATCAGCTGGGTCGATTGCAGGAAACATTCCGATGCGAAGCTGGTTCTTACCAAGCTTGCGATATGGCTCTGTATCTACAATTCCATTTGCACGAAGCGCGGCTGCAACCTTTGTTGCATCAATAGAATCGTCGAAGTTAATTGTTCCGACAACCTTCGAACGCTGTGCAGGATCAACAACAAATGGTGTTGTGTAGCTGGTCTTCTCAGCCCATCCGTACAGACGTGATGCTGAATCTGCGCTACGACCTGCAGCGAACTTAAGTCCACCGTTAGCGTTCATCCACTTGATCTGCTCATCGAGCAACATCAAAGTAACAAGTGCTGGTGTGTTGTAAGTCTGATCAAGGCGTGAGTTTTCGATTGCAGTTCCGAGATCGAAGAACGCTGGGATCCAGCGACCTGATGCCTTGATCTTCTCTGCGCGTGCAATTGCAGCTGGGCTCATAAGTGCAAGCCACAATCCACCGTCAGATGCGAATGACTTCTGTGGTGCGAAGTAATAGGTATCGAATTCTTTTGCATCCACTTCGAGTCCGCCTGCAGCAGATGTTGCATCGACAAGAACGAGTGCGCCATCTGTTCCTGCTGGGCGCTTGATTGGCATTGCAACGCCAGTTGAAGTTTCGTTATGAGTAAGTGCGTAAACATCGATACCCGCTTCAGCAATAGCTGCTGGGTGAGTGCCTGGCTCTGACTTAATAACTGTTGGCTCGCCAAGGAATGGTGCTTCCTTTGCAGCTGATGCGAACTTTGATGAGAATTCGCCGAAAACTAAGTGCTGTGAACGATCTTCAATGAGACCAAATGTTGCGATATCCCAGAACGCTGTTGAGCCACCGTTGCCGAGAATGACTTCATAACCTTCAGGCAATGAGAAGAGCGAGTTAAGACCTTCACGAACGCTCTTAACAACGTTCTTTACCGGCTTCTGTCGGTGTGATGTTCCGAGAATGTAATTGCTTCCAGGCGCAGTCAACGAAGCAAGTGCCTCGGGACGAATCTTTGATGGACCACAACCAAAACGACCATCTTTTGGCTTGAGATTATCTGGAATAACGATGTCTGCGCTCATAGGGCAAGACTACGGGTAGTACCTATGTACCGCCCAATCGGAATTGATGTTAGCCCGCTCATAGCGCAAGCGATCATGCAGGCGTGAGTATCGGCCCTGCCAGAATTCAATATTGACCGGCGTCACACGATATCCGCCCCACTGCGGTGGGCATGGAACCGTTGTTCCTTCGGGCCACTTCTCTGCTGCGCCTTTGAAACGTTGTTCAAGTTCTTCGCGAGATGCAAGGGGAGCAGATTGCGCAGATGCCCATGCACCAATCTGTGAAGACCAGGGACGCGTTGCAAAGTAATCTTCAGATTCAGAACGTTCAATCTTTTCTGCAAATCCACTAATCGAAACTTGGCGCTCCATTGCATACCAAGGAAAGAGCAGAGTGACTTGCGNATTNAATTCNATNGCTTGTCCCTTGCGAGATCCGTAATTGGTAAAGAANGTAAATCCACCTTGCGAAACATCTTTCAATAAAACTGTGCGAGTTGTAATNGCGTCGGCGCCACTTTCATCGGTGCCAAGAGTTGAGAGCACCATCGCATTTGCTTCGACGATAAAGGCNTTGCCGGCNGCTTCNGTCAGCCAAGANTGGAAGGCGGCAAAGGGATCNTCGGGCAGAGATTCGAGGCCGACCTCGCCATAAGAGCGGCGCATTGCNCGGATGGCATCGCGTTGAAGTTGTGGCTCNTTTTCGCTCATGGATGTATCGAACCTCACTTTCGTCATGAGTGCATCCCCGCATCCTTTGGTGGAAAGCACCCCTGCGGGAGGTGCAGAATTGCCCACAGGATTACCAGAGGGAGCTCACCGTGTCAGATGATTTCAAGCCAGGTCTTGAAGGCGTAATTGCATTCGAATCAGAGATTGCAGAGCCAGATAAAGAAGGTAGCGCGCTTCGTTACCGTGGCGTTGATATCGAAGACCTCGTAGGTCGCGTCTCATTCGGAAACGTATGGGGACTTCTTGTTGATGATGAATTTAATCCAGGTCTTCCTAACGCTGAAGTTTTCCCACTTCCAGTTCACTCAGGCGATGTTCGCGTAGACGTACAGTCCGCAATCGCAATGCTTGCTCCAGCTTGGGGCTTTAAGCCACTCCTCGATATTTCAGATGAAGAAGCACGTAGCAACCTTGCTCGCGCATCAGTCATGGTTCTTTCATATCTTGCACAAGCTGCTCGTGGAATTGTTTCACCTGCGGTTCCTGAATCAGAGATTGATAAGGCACACACAGTTGTCGAGCGCATGATGATTCGCTGGCGCGGAGAGCCAGATCCACTTCACGTTCGTGCAATCGATGCGTACTTCGTTTCTGCTGCAGAACACGGAATGAATGCTTCAACATTTACAGGTCGCGTTATTGCATCAACTGGTGCAGATGTTTGTGCCGCACTCTCAGGTGCAATCGGTGCAATGTCGGGCCCACTTCACGGTGGCGCGCCATCACGTGTNTTGCACATGATTGAAGAAGTAGAAAAGACNGGAAATGCCGAGGCNTACGTTAAGGATCTTCTAGATCGCAAGGAACGCCTCATGGGATTCGGTCACCGCGTTTATCGCGCTGAAGATCCACGTGCACGCACACTTCGTCGCACAGCCAAGGAACTTAACGCCCCACGTTACGCAGTTGCTGAAGCGCTTGAGCAAGCAGCACTTAAGGAACTTCGCGAGCGTCAACCAGATCGCGTTCTTGAAACTAACGTCGAATTCTGGGCTGCAATCATCTTGGACTTCGCAGAAGTTCCAGCGCCACTCTTTACTTCAATGTTTACCGCTGCACGCACTGCTGGATGGTCTGCACACATCCTCGAGCAGAAGCGCACTGGTCGCTTGATTCGCCCATCAGCTCGCTACGTCGGAAAGGCTGCTCGTAAGCCTGAAGATGTAAAGGGCTGGGATGCTTCTGTCGAGCAACTTCACAAGTAACTAAGTAGTCTCGCACCATGCGAAATATCGTCTGGTTCCGTCGAGACTTACGAATCGGTGATCATCCAGCGCTCGTTGCTGCCATCGAAGGCGCCGACGAAATCGTTCCGGTATTTATCCTAGATAAGCAGCAGATCAGTGAAGCCGGTAGCAAGTTACTTGCTTACATGAGCAATTCTCTGCGCGCACTCGATGAATCTTTGGGCAATCGCTTACACATCATCGAAGGCGATCAAGTTGAAGTTCTCAAAGAACTTATTGCGCTCTATGACGTTAAAGAAGTTCATATCTCTACCGAATACGAACGTTATGGCGCAGAACGCGATGCCCGCGTTGAAGCAGCTGGTATTCCACTCGTTCGCACCGGAAGTCCTTATGCAGTAGCTCCGGGACGCGTTGTAAAGCCTAGTGATGCAACGCCGTACAAGGTCTACACACCTTTCTATAAAGCGTGGTGTGCACATGGTTGGCGTGCACCTGCAAAGACTCCGAAAGAGATAAAGGCTCCAAAGCCTGCCGATAAGTACCGCGCATTTCCTGACTTTCCTATTCCTGCAGGAACGACAATTATTGAAGCGGGCGAAGCCGCAGCACTGAAGCGCTTTAAAGAATTTACTAAAGATGGTCTCGATAGCTATGACGAGAACCGTAACTTTGCAGGCATTGATGGCACATCAAAGATGAGTAGCTACTTAAAATTCGGCGAGATCCACCCTCGCACCTTGCTCGCTAATTTAGGCGAGAGCAAAGCCCATGACACATTCCGTAAAGAGATTGCCTGGCGCGAGTTTTATGCTGATGTTCTCTTTAACAATCCGCATACAGATACTGATTACTACGCGCCAAAGTTCAAAGAGATGCGTTATGACAAGCCGGGTGCGCAGTTCAAGGCTTGGTGTAAAGGCAAGACTGGCTACCCATTTGTCGATGCAGCAATGCGCCAATTAGTTGTCGAAGGATGGATGCATAACCGCACCCGCATGGTCGTTGCCTCATTCTTGGTAAAAGATCTCCACCTCGAATGGCAGCTGGGTGAACGTTTCTTTGCAGAGCACCTCACTGATTACGACCCAGCTTCAAATGCTCATGGTTGGCAGTGGACAGCGGGCACTGGCACAGATGCATCTCCGTATTACCGCGTCTTCAACCCGATCGAACAAGGTCGTCGCTTCGATGAAAATGGCGATTACATTCGCAAATATGTTGCAGAGCTGGCTCATTTAAGCGCTGCAGAAATTCACGAACCATGGCTTTTCTTAGATGGTTATTCACATGGATATCCAGAACGCATCGTTGATCACGCAGTAGAACGCATCGAATCTCTCGAAAGACTGAAAGAGATTAAGGCTGATAAGCCAGAACAACCAGAACGTAAATAGTAGAAATTACTAACTGCAAGTAACTTGCAATTTTACAATCGCAATTCACTTCTCTATCTTTCTCACTAATTAGTTTCTAGCGAGAGGTGGTCACGATGTTCTTCATTAAGCGTCGCGTTATTGACTACTGCCGCATCACCAGCACCAGCTGCTGTCTCTAAGTTTCACCTTCAAACTTTTCTGTTCTTTTTCTTTTCAATTTAAATCTAATTACTAACAAAGGGATAACTATGTTTACATCGAAGAAAGTATTTGCAGGAGCAGTCGTTGCTGCCCTGATTTCAACGGTTGGAATTTTTCCAGCTGAAGCAGCTCCAAAGAACCAGGCACGTGCTGTTGCTCAGCCTGATTGGCTAGAGCAGAACCTTGATAACCCAAAGGTTCGCATTATTGAAGTAAGCACCGAGCCAGGTATCTACGAGCGCGGTCACATCAAGAACGCAGTGAAGTTTGTTTGGCATACCGATCTCGTTGACACTGTTAATCGCGACATCATCAACGCTAAGAACTTCAGCAAGCTAGTTCAGAAGGCTGGAATCAGCGATGACACAACTGTCGTTCTGTACGGCGATAAGAACAACTGGTTCGCTGCATGGGGCGCATGGATCTTTAACATCTACGGTCAGAAGGATGTTCGCGTCCTCGACGGTGGTCGAGTTAAGTGGGAAAAGGACGGACGCGCGCTCACTACTGCAGTGCCAACATTTGCTGCAGGAAACTTCGCAGTCTCTAAGGGCGATAAGTCACTTCGTGCAACACTGATCAACGATGTTCTTCCAATCGCGAAGAAGCGCGTCAAGGCAGATCTGATTGATATTCGTTCAGCTGATGAATACAACGGCAAGGTCTTTGCTCCAGCTGGTTTCCAGGAACTGGCAGTGCGTGCCGGACATATCCCAGGTGCGATCAACATCCCATGGGGTCTTAACGTAAATTCAGATGGAACATTTAAGACCGTTGCAGAGCTCAAGAAGCTATACGCGGATAAGGGTGTCGATGGAAAGCAGAACATCATCACGTACTGCCGTATCGGTGAGCGGTCATCACTTACTTGGTTCGTTCTTAGCGAAATCCTTGGATATAACGTGAAGAATTACGACGGTTCATGGACTGAATACGGAAACTCTGTAGGCGTTCCAATCGTTAACAATGCAGGAACTATTTGGGGAGCTGCATAATTTCTACTCTTCATACACAGAGCAGCAACTCCGGATTTTCCGGGGTTGCTGCTTCTGCATGGACACGTGCAGAAAAGATTCGCACTGCAATCTCTTTTGCAGTTATCGCAGCCTTACTTCTGACTGCATTTATTCTCTCTTCCAATGTCAGTAACTCAACTGCGCCAATCTCTCTTCTGATTGGTATGAGCCTTGGTCTATTGCTCGAACGTGGCCGTTTCTGCTTCTTCTGTATCTTCCGTGATGGAATTGAAGATAAGAACACCACCCCATTTATTTCAGTTCTCGTTGCAATCGCAACAGGATCAATCGGTTATGCCCTGATCTTCGGTCAGTTCTTACCTGATACCAGCACAGATCGTCTGCCACCGGTGGCTCACATCGGACCCGTCAGTTGGGTATTAGCAGTAGCTGCATTCGCTTTCGGTATTGGAATGGCGCTATCGGGCGCATGTATCAGCGGCCATCTATATCGACTTGGCCAGGGTTACCTTCGCGCAATTCCTGCGCTGATTGGAACTCTTATTGGTTTCGTATTCGCTTTCCTTACCTGGAACTGGCTCTATCTCAATGCAATCTCTAATGCACCAACAATTTGGTTGCCACATTACGTCGGTTACTCAGGTGCACTCCTTATTACTTTGGCAGCACTTCTTGGCCTTGCCTTCTTTGCAATTCGCAAGGGCGTTAACTCGGATCCAATCCGTAAGGCACCAGCTGCATCACTTTCACTTTCAGCAACGTTGAAATCACTGATCACAGATCGCTGGAGCCCGATTGCAACAGGTGCAATCGTTGGAGTAGTCGGAACCATCGCCTACCTTCGCGTTGAACCGCTTGGTGTTACACGTCAGCTCAGCACAACAGCTCGCACATTTATGGATGCCCAAGGCATTGGCAGTGACACACTTGTTGGTCTCGATCGCATGGCTGGATGTATTGCAGTTGTCGCCGAGACAATTACCAATAACGGTTGGCTTGTTATCGGACTTGTTGGAACATCATTTGCTGCAGCCTTTGCAGGTGGACGCTTCAAATTCTCGAAGCTCACCGCAAAGAATTCATCAACTGCGCTTATCGGTGGAATTCTTCTTGGTTGGGGCTCAATGACTTCTCTAGGTTGCACCATTGGTGTGCTTCTCTCAGGAACTCAAGCATTTGCACTCTCTGGTTGGCTCTTCTTCGCCTTTGTATTCCTCGGTAGTTACGTTGGAATTAAGCTGAAGTTTCATACAACTGGCTGAGAGCGAACCACACCAACTCCGCTGCGCTTTGCTTCATACATAGCTGCATCTGCGCGCTCAAGAAGCGCGCCTTTACCATCGTTATAGACATGACCAATCGCAACGCCAACTGTTATCAGATGGCCTTCGATAGTAAATGGATAACTCACTGTTGCCTGCAGCGCTTGTGCAGCTTCAAGTGTCTCTTCGTAACTGCCTGAAATCAGCACGCCGAATTCATCGCCACCCAATCTGGCAAGAATCGCACCTGTTGGAAGTGACCTACTAAAACGTGCAGCAACTTGTTGGAGCACAACGTTTCCAAGTTCATGCCCGTAGGTGTCATTGACTGGCTTAAATTCATTTAAGTCTAGAAGCAGTAGCGCACCTTCTGTCTTTGAGAAGTTATCTAGCTCTGCAATTAGCCTGCGTCGATTTGGTAAGCCAGTCATATCGTCGGTGCGGGCCATCACTTTCTCTTCACCCAAATTCTTCGCCTGACGAATCACGATTGTCATGCGCGTAAATGCAAGGAAGAGCGTTCCGATTGCTGGGGCGACAATAAACATCGGAAATATGCCAGGTCGAAGCGCAATGAGTGCCAACAACGTTGGACTCATAAAGATAGAGAGTGCGATAAATACCGGATGAATGGTTACATCATGCCCACCCTTGCTCTGCTGCAACCAGAGCGATGATGCAATCAGAACTATTCCAAGGAGCCATCCGTCATCTGATAGCTGTCCAAATTGATAGTTGTCACTTACGGCGAGCCAGAGAAAGAGCAGATCTGATGCGGAGAAAATCGCGATACCAAGAAATAGCAGTGCTGCTCGAGCCTGAAGTCGATGCGTCACAAGTGCAACGGATGCAATCACTAGAAGCAATAGATCGCAGACCGGATAAAGAAGTGAGAAGAATTGATCCTGCAGATTGATCAAAGATTGGGGAAAGACGCGCGATAGAAAGAGCGCAGTCGCAATCGATGAAATACCAAGGCCAAAGATTGCAGAGTCCAATAGTTCAAGCGGATTAAGTCTTCGCCCTCGCACCAATGAACGCGGAATCGCAATAAGCGCGCATGGGTAAAAGAGCGCGTAGCTAGCTTGTGCAAAGAGCTGTGCACTAGCGGGAAGCAGATAAAACTCACCATAGCTATTGAGCAGTGAGCCGACTCCCCAGAATGTGATTGCAAGGCAAGTGCTAGCAACCGCAACGGGATCGTTACTTAAAGGCGACTGGGCGATTGCGATGACTGCAGCAATCCAAATGACGTTATAGAGAATGAGATCAAGGAAGA
>JGI24768J34885_10000545_pt1 | contig 11213 bp, 13 predicted proteins | sample LakOntMetagenome_FD_34885 | JGI IMG/M metagenome (IMG submission 34885) | reverse complement strand
GCCCATGGCCTGAACCGCGAAGTCATAACCGGCTCGNTCGCTGTAGGGGCCGGTTTGGCCAAAACCCGTGATGCTGCAATAAACCAAGCGGGGATTGATGACTTGTAGGCTGGCATAGTCCAAGCCGTAGCGGGCCATGTCGCCAACTTTGAAATTCTCGATAAACACATGGCTGTTTAAAGCCAATGAGCGAATCAAATCTTGCCCTAAGGGCTTGGCTATATCGCAGGTCATAGAGCGTTTATTGCGGTTGGTGCCCAGGTAGTAAGCGGCTTCGGCGGTGTCATTNCCTTGGGCGTCATGCAAAAAAGGGGGACCCCAGCCGCGCGTATCGTCGCCCGTTCCGAGGCGNTCTACTTTGACCACATCAGCACCTAAATCAGCCAAAATTTGGGTAGACCAAGGGCCGGCCAGCACACGGGATAAATCTAATACACGGATGCCATCTAAAGCGTTCATCTGCAGATTATTACAAACGATGGCACAAGAGTGATAATCGCAAGGTTTTTCTGAGAGCACATGAGCACACGCATTCTTTTAATAGCCCATGCACCTTTGGCCAGCGCCCTCAGGGATTGCGCTTTGCATGTTTTTCCAGACTGCGCCCATGCGGTGATCGCTGTAGACGTTATGCCTGACGCATCGCCAGAGGAGAGCTTACAAGCCGCTCAACTGTTGCTAGGCAACCCCATAGACCAAGACACCTTGGTGTTGACAGATGTTTTTGGTGCAACTCCTTCCAATGTGGCCAAGCGTTTGGTCAGCGGCATGCAGTCGCGTTTGATTGCTGGCGTGAACTTGCCCATGTTGCTGCGCACGGTGTGCTACAGACATGAAGCGCTGGAGGTGCTCACAAAGCGCGCTTTATCTGGCGGGGCGCAAGGCGTAATGCAAGTAGCTTGTGACAACGACCCCCCCTTTTCTTCTTGAGTGAAACATGCAGAAACAAAACATCGCCATCATCAACAAATTAGGTTTGCACGCCAGAGCCTCGGCCAAACTCACCAAACTCGCGGGCTCCTTTCCCTGCCAAGTGTGGGTCAGCAAGGGCGAGCGCCGAGTCAACGGCAAAAGCATCATGGGCGTGATGATGTTGGCCGCAGGCTTTGGAACTGAAGTAGAAATGGAAACCGACGGCGAGCATGAAGCCGAGGCGATGCAAGCTTTAATGACTTTATTTGCAGACAAATTCGGCGAAGGCGAATAACTCCATGACTTTCTCCATCCACGGTTTAGCTGTTGCTCGCGGCATTGCCATCGGGCGTGCCGTGTTGGTGGCATCTAGCCGAGTGGATGTCGCGCATTACTTTATTGAGACGAGTCAAATCGAGCAAGAACTCGAGCGCATCAATCAGTCGCGTCATGCCGTGATGGTGGAAATTCAGCGCATCCAAAAAACAGTACCCAAAGATGCACCACCCGAACTTTCCGCATTACTCGAGGTGCATCTGATGCTCTTGCAAGACGAGATGCTGGCTGATGGGGTCAAGCATTGGGTGACCGACCGTTTATACAACGCGGAATGGGCATTAACTTCACAACTCGATGTGGTGGCCAGGCAGTTTGACGATATGGAGGACGCCTATTTGCGCGAGCGCAAGGGGGATCTGGAGCAAGTGGTTGAACGCTTGCTACGGCATATGAAAGGTTTGTCAACCAGTCTGCCGCAACCTGCGCAACGCAAACCAGGCACGTGGCAGCAAGAATTATTGTTGGATGGCAGCCACGATGTTCCCTTGGTATTGATTGCCCACGATTTGTCACCAGCCGACATGCTGCAATTCAAACAAAGCGTGTTTACCGGCTTTGTCACCGATGTGGGTGGCAAGACCTCGCACACAGCAATCGTGGCGCGAAGTCTGGACATACCTGCGGTGGTGGGTGCACGCAATGCCAGTCATTTGGTGCATCAAGATGATTGGGTCATCATTGACGGAGACGCGGGTGTCATTATTGTTAGCCCTTCGCCTATTATTTTGGCGGAATACGCTTTCAAACAACGCCAAGCCCAACTGGAACGCGAGCGCCTGACCCGCTTACGCCACACGCCATCGATCACCTTAGACGGCAAAAAAATTCAGTTGTTGGCCAATATCGAATTGCCAGAAGACGCGGCTGTGGCTTTGTCTGTGGGCGCAGTGGGCGTGGGATTGTTTCGCAGTGAGTTTTTGTTCATGGGGCGCGAAGGGCAATTGCCCGATGAAGAAGAGCAGTTTCTTGCCTACCGGCGGGCCGTAGAAGGCATGCAGGGTCTGCCGGTCACCATTCGCACAGTGGACGTGGGTGCAGACAAGCCTCTGGACAGAACCACCAAAGACGAGGCCCATCTCAACCCNGCNTTGGGNTTGCGCGCNATTCGCTGGAGCTTGGCAGATCCCAGCATGTTTTTGAGTCAACTGCGCGCCATATTGCGTGCTGCTTTGCATGGGCCGGTCAATTTGCTCATACCCATGCTGGCGCACACGCGGGAAATCCACCAGACTTTTGCGTTGCTGACCCAAGCGCGTGAACAGTTAGATAAAAAAGGCCAAGCTTATGGGTCGGTCAAAGTTGGCGCCATGATCGAGGTGCCGGCCGCCGCCCTGAATTTAAAGGTGTTTTTGAAATACTTTGATTTTCTGTCGGTGGGCACCAATGACTTGATTCAGTACACCTTGGCAATTGATCGTGCAGACGAGCAAGTGGCGCATTTGTATGACCCCTTGCATCCAGCTATTTTGCAATTGGTGGCCAACACCATTGCCCAAGGTGCCGCCGCCGGCAAAGACATCAGCTTATGTGGCGAGATGGCAGGCGACCCCAGCCTCACCCGCTTGTTACTGGGCTTGGGCTTGCGGCAGTTCTCTATGCACCCAACCCAAATTTTGCGAGTCAAGCAAGAGATTTTGCGTGCAGACGCGAGTCGTTTAGCCGCTTGGGCCCAGCGGGTCATGGCGGCCGAAGATCCCGCCGCGGAAATACTCCAAACTTAAATCACGCCCAGCACACTGGGGTCGGTGTACACCGTTTCTAAAGGGAAACGTTGACCCGCTGCATGGTCTTGGGCGCAGCGCAGCAGCAAGCGGCTGCGGTGTCTGGCTTGGGTGGCTTGCATCTCCTCAATGCTCATCCAAAGCGTTCGCACAATGCCCACGTCTAAGGCGCGCCCTGCCTCTAGCGCCCCCAGTTCACCGGTAAAAGCAAAACGCAAGTAGCTGATGTCTTGGGCCGGTTCATCCGCGCTGGCCTGTTTGAGAAAGCGCGACAAATAAATCCCCACCAGCGCTGTGGGGGTGAAGTGAAAAGCAGTTTCTTCCAACACCTCGCGCACGCAGGCTTGTAGCGGGGATTCGCCAGGGTCTAGGTGTCCGGCTGGGTTATTGAACATCAAGCCATTGGGCGTGTGCTCTTCAACCAGCAAGTATTGACCGTCTTTTTCTATGATGCCAGCCACGGTGACGCTGGGTTTCCATCTTTCAATCATGATGCAAAATCATCTTTTTTTGGGTGCTTTGTGAATCTGCGATGATTCTCGCCCATTGAGTGGAGGAATAAACCATGTTAATTGGCGTGCCCGCTGAAACCGCAGCCGGCGAAACCCGTGTTGCCGTGACCCCTGAGACGGCCAAAAAAATCATTGCCCAAGGCCACACCGTTAAAGTGCAGTCTGGCGCGGGCTTGGCAGCCAGCGTGACAGACGCGGCCTACGAAGCCGCCGGTGCGCAAATCACCGATGCGGCCACCGCCTTGGGTGCTGAACTGGTGCTCAAGGTGCGCGCCCCATCTGCTGTTGAGTTGTCGCACATGAAAACCGGCAGCGCCTTGGTGGGCATGCTCAACCCGTTTGACGCCGAAGGCTTGCAACGCATCGCAAGTGCTGGCTTGACCAGTTTTGCGCTGGAGGCTGCACCACGCACCACCCGTGCGCAAAGCATGGATGTCTTGTCTTCACAAGCAAACATCGCTGGCTACAAAGCCGTGATGATGGCGGTAGACAAATACCAGCGCTTCTTTCCCATGCTGATGACAGCGGCCGGCACGGTCAAGGCTGCGCGTGTCGTCATTTTGGGCGTGGGTGTTGCGGGCTTGCAAGCCATTGCCACGGCCAAGCGACTTGGGGCGGTGATTGAAGCTTCGGATGTACGCCCTAGCGTGAAAGAACAAGTTGAGTCGCTGGGCGCGAAATTCATCGATGTGCCCTACGAGACCGCCGAAGAAAAAGAAGCCGCTGAAGGTGTGGGCGGTTATGCGCGCCCCATGCCTCAAACTTGGCTGGACCGGCAAAAGATTGAAGTTGCCAAGCGCGTGGCGCAGGCCGATGTGGTGATTTCCACCGCTTTGATTCCTGGCCGCGCTGCACCCGTCTTGATCTCTGAAGACATGGTTAAAAGTATGAAGCCAGGTTCGGTCATTGTGGACTTGGCTGCAGGCAAGGGTGCCAACGGCGTGGGCGGTAACTGCCCGCTGAGCGTGGCTGATCAAACCGTGGTCCAACACGGCGTGACCTTGGTGGGCGAGACCAATTTACCCGCGCTGGTGGCCGCTGACGCATCTGCCCTGTATGCGCGCAATGTGCTGGACTTTTTAAAACTGGTGCTGCCCAAAGACAAGGGATTCACCGTTGACATGGAAGACGACATCGTGGCGGCGTGTTTAATGACACAGGCCGGCGACGTTAAAAGGAAATAAGCATGGACCACACCGTTACCAACATCATTATTTTTGTGCTGGCGATTTACGTTGGCTTTCACGTCGTCTGGAACGTCACCCCCGCCTTGCACACGCCACTCATGGCGGTGACCAATGCGATCTCGGCCATCATCATTGTCGGCGCCATGTTGGCGGCTGCACTGACTGTCACGCCGCTTGGCAAAACCATGGGCGTGCTGGCCGTGGCGCTGGCGGCGGTGAACGTGTTTGGTGGCTTTTTGGTCACGCGGCGCATGCTGGAGATGTTCAAGAAAAAAGTACCCAAGGCAGGAGCTGAAAAATGAGCATCAATCTCGTTGTACTGCTTTACTTGGTGGCCAGCATTTGTTTCATCCAAGCCTTAAAAGGTTTGTCCCACCCCACCACTTCGATTCGCGGCAATTTGTTTGGCATGAGTGGCATGGCGATTGCGGTCGTCACTACCGCTGCTTTGATATTTAACCAAGCCACTCAACTCGGCCAAGTAGACCCTGTTCAAGGTCTGGGCTGGGTGCTGCTTGGCTTGGTGGTCGGTGGCGGCGCCGGTGCCATCATGGCGCAGCGCGTAGAGATGACCAAAATGCCCGAACTCGTGGCCTTTATGCACAGCATGATCGGCTTGGCGGCGGTGTTCATCGCCATTGCTGCCGTGGTCGAGCCAGCGGCTTTTGGCATCGTGGCGCAGGGCTTGGGTACTGTGGATATTCCCAATGGCAACCGATTAGAGTTGTTCCTTGGGGCAGCCATTGGTGCCATCACTTTCAGCGGCTCAGTCATCGCTTTTGGCAAGCTCTCGGGCAAATACAAGTTCCGTTTGTTCCAAGGTGCACCGGTTCAGTTTGCTGGTCAGCACATTTTGAATTTACTGATGGGTTTAGCCACTGTTGGTTTTGGCGTGTATTTCATGTTCACTGGCAACTGGGACGCTTTTCTCATCATGCTGGCACTTTCTTTTGTGCTGGGCGGTGCTCATCATCATCCCGATTGGTGGCGCCGACATGCCGGTGGTGGTGTCCATGCTCAACAGCTACTCGGGTTGGGCAGCAGCGGGCATTGGCTTTAGCTTGAACAACAGCATGCTGATCATTGCTGGTTCGCTGGTCGGCTCGTCTGGCGCCATCCTCTCTTACATCATGTGTAAGGCGATGAACCGCTCCTTCTTCAACGTGATTTTGGGTGGCTTTGGCGGCGAAGCCGGCACCGCTACGGCTGGCAGCACCGAGCAGCGCCCTGTTAAAAGCGGCAGCGCCGACGATGCAGCCTTTATTTTGGGCAATGCCGAAACTGTGGTTATCGTGCCTGGCTACGGCCTGGCCGTCGCCCGCGCGCAGCACGCCGTCAAAGAGTTGGCCGAAAAACTCATNCACAAAGGCATCACGGTTAANTACGCCATCCACCCTGTGGCCGGTCGCATGCCAGGGCATATGAATGTGCTTTTGGCCGAGGCTGAAGTGCCNTATGACCAAGTCTTTGAGATGGAAGACATCAATGGTGAATTTGGTCAGGTNGATGTGGCCATCATTTTGGGCGCCAACGACGTGGTCAACCCAGCGGCCATGATCAAGGGCTCACCCATTTATGGCATGCCCATTTTGGAAGCCTACAAAGCGAAAACCGTCATCGTCAACAAACGCTCCATGGCGGCAGGTTATGCGGGCTTGGACAACGAGTTGTTCTATATGGACAAAACCATGATGGTGTTTGGCGACGCTAAAAAAGTGGTGGAAGACATGGTCAAGGCGGTTGAATAAACCCTCGCCCTTTAAAGCACAGGCGCAGCCATGAGACCCATCGCCATCATGGGCGCCATGCAAGAAGAGTTAGCGGGCCTTAGGCCCCATATCCAAGGCGCGCAAACCGTCACGGTTGGTTCCAGAGAAGTCACCTCTGGCACCTGGCACGGCCACAGCGTGGTGTTGGTCTTGTCTCGCATAGGCAAAGTCGCCGCTGCCACCACCGCTACGGCGCTGATTGAGCGCTTTGATGTCAAACAAATCGTTTTCACAGGCGTCGCTGGCGGCCTGTCGCCGCAGGTGAGCGTGGGCGACATGGTGGTTGCCACAGAATTTATTCAGCACGATATGGATGCCTCGCCCTTGTTTCCTCCTTTGGAAGTGCCCTTGTATGGCCAAGCCCACTTTCCCACCGACACAAACATGCGCCAGAGTTTGCAATGGGCGGCCGAGGGTATTTTAAAAAACCCGGCGCAGTGGATCCACTTGGATGTTTTGCGAGAGTTGAATGTGCACTCACCCAAGGTGCATTCAGGCTTGGTGCTCAGTGGCGATCGTTTTGTGTCCACCTCACAGATGAGCAAAGCCTTGCAGCAGCGCCTGCCTTTGGCCTTGGCGGTGGAAATGGAGGGCGCTGCCGTGGCCCAGGTGTGCCACGATTACGGCGTGCCTTTTGCTGCGGTACGCACCATTTCAGACCGCGCCGATGATGCAGCCACTATTGATTTCACCCGCTTCATTAACGAAGTCGCCAGTCGTTACACCTGTGCCTTGTTAGATGCTTGGCTTAGCCAAAAATAAGTTGTTTATTTGAGCCAACCACGCTTGCGGAAATACCACATGGGGATCAAGGCGCTGCCAATCATCAGTGTTACCGTATACGGGTAGTTCCAGGCGCCCAAAAACTCCAACTCAGGGAATTTCAGGTTCATGCCGTAAACGCTGGCAATCAACGTGGGGGGGAGCAAAGCCACGCTGGCCACCGAGAAGATTTTGATGATCTTGTTTTGGTTGATATTGATGAAACCCACCGTGGCGTCCATCAAAAAGTTGATCTTGTCAAACAAAAATGCGGTGTGGCTGTCGAGCGAGTCGATGTCGCGCAAAATTTGCCGTGCGTCCTCAAACTGTTCAGCGTTGAGCATACGCAGGCGCATCGCAAAACTTAAAGCACGCCGCGTGTCCATCATGTTGCGGCGGATACGGCCATTCAAATCTTCTTGCCGCGCAATCGCGCCTAGTACCTCGCTGGCCAACTCATCCGTCACGTCACCCGACAAAACCATTTTGCTGACTTTTTCCAGTTCATCGTAAATACCCTCTAGGGTGTCGGCTGAATACTCAGCATCGACCGAGAAGAGTTCGAGCAGCACATCTTTGGCGTCTTCAATCAACCCCGGCGCACGACGCGCTCGCAAACGCAGCAAGCGAAACACCGGCAGGTCTTCATCATGGATGGAGAACAANACGCCGTGGCTCTTCAGCGCGTCGTTGTGTTGGTTCAAAATAAAAGCCACCCGAACGGCGCGGGGCTCTTCGATNTCGGCNATTAAAAAGTCTGAGCGGATATGCAATGCACCGTTGTCTTCTTCGTAAAACCGCGCCGACTCTTCGATGTCTTCGTCCATCGCGTCTTCGGGAATATGCACCCCAAAGTGCTGACTGATCCAGCGCTTTTCTTCGGGCGTGGGGGATTCCAAATCAACCCAGATAGGGAGGAATTGGGAAAGCTCTTCTTGTGAAGAAATTTCTTCTTGAAACAAACGGCCATTGGCCAGAGAAAAAATATTGAGCATGGCAATCTCAGTGCATGGTTGAGCGAGTCGAAGGGAGTGAATGGATCGCTTTCAACTCAACTCGGCTGCATGCCTGTGTGAGCCGAAAGCTACCAACTAGGGTAGGTTTCCAAGGAAGGTGCTCCAAAGCTTTAAACAAAATGAATTATGGCACCGGCTGATGGCAGGTGTGAGACAGGCTGTTAGAGTGTCATGTTTGCTGCGACCCTCATTTATGCAAACAGTTTTAACGCAGCGCCGTGAGTTTTGGGTGTTGCTCACCTTGGCAGGCATTCAGTTCACCCATGTGCTGGACTTTATGATCATCATGCCCTTGGGTCCGCAGCTGCGGGATTTGTTTGCCATCAACGATGCACAATTTGGTTTTTTGGTGTCTGCCTACACCTTTGCTGCAGGTGTTTCCGGATTGTTGGCTGCATCCTTTGTGGACCGCTTCGAGCGCAAGCGCTTGATGTTGATTTTGTACACCTTGTTTGGTTTGACTACCTTGGCCTGCGCATTGGCGCCAACCTATGGCTTGCTGATGGCTTCACGAGTGGCGGCAGGCACATTTGGCGGCATTTTGTCGGCCATGACGCAAACGGTGATTGGCGACGTGATCCCTTTCGAGCGGCGGGGCCGCGCCACAGGTTTTGTCATGACTTCTTTTGCCATGGCGACTGTGGTGGGCGTTCCCAGTGGGCTGTTTTTGGCCAACGTAAGCGGCTGGCACAGCGCTTTCTTAGTGATCGCCTTCATGTGTATATTGGTGGGCGTGATGGCAGCTGTTTGTTTGCCCACGCTGGATGCGCATGTGCTCAAAACCCAAGGACAGCAAGTCACTTATGCCATACGCCAAGTGTGGGCCGACGCCAATCATCGCAAAGCCCTGTATATGTCAGGCGCAATGATGTTTGCGGGTTTCACCATCATTCCCTACATCACGATTTTCACCCAAGCCAACCATATATTGGCGCCGCAAGACATTCCTTATATCTATTTGTGTGGTGGCACCGTGACTTTGCTCAGCGCTCGCTGGGTAGGGCGTTTGAGCGACCAGTTGGGTAAGCGCAAAATGTTTCAACGTATGTTGTTTTTGGCCATGCTGCCCATGACCATCACCACCTTGATGCAACCCGTTCCTTTGCCCTGGGTGCTGCTGGTGTTGTCTGGCTTTTTCTTTTGCATGAATGCGCGGATGATTCCCGGCATGGCCATGCTGACCTCGGCAGCCCAGCCCCAATGGCGCGGCACCTTTATGTCGCTGAACTCGGCCGTGCAGTCGGTGTCAATAGGCATGGCTTCTTGGTTGGGCGGCGTGCTGATACAGCGCGATGCCAGCGGCCAAGTCACCCATTTTTGGTTATGTGCCTTGGTAGGAATAGCCGCGACTTTTCTTGCCTTAGCGCTGTCCAGGCATGTGCAAATGCACAGTGCCCCTGCGCCCTGATCAGGGGGAAAGGCGGCGCGAGGTTGATTTTTCGGCCAACTAGGGGCATAGTGGAGATACCCGTGTTTGGTCAGGCATGAGGCTTGGCTTATTTGCACAGGTATCTTTTGGAGGATACGTATGAATTTGACGATCAGTGGCCATCATCTTGAAGTCACCCCAGCGTTGCGTGACTATGTCACTCAAAAACTCGATCGCATCAACCGACACTTTGACCAAGTGGTGGATGTGCGCGTCATCCTCAGCATAGAAAAGCAAAAGGAAAAAGAAGGTCGACAGCGAGCCGAGTGCAATATCCACGTCAAGGGTAACGATTTGTTTGCCGAGTCCGCCCACGAAGATTTGTATGCGGCGGTGGATGAGTTGGTCGACAAACTAGACCGTCAAGTGGTCAGGCACAAAGACCGTATACAAGACCACGGCCACGCCAGTGCTAAACGCTCAGAGTTGATTTAGCAGGACTGACGCGCCAGCCCCCCAAACCGCCTGTGAACCAGGCGGTTTTTTCGTCAAAACCATGTTTTTTACTACCTAATAATTAAATATTTACCCTAGCTTGACACGCACAAGCGGTGCATAATCAGCACCCCAACATGAACAGACTCTCTGCCATCTTGCCTTCTGCACAAGCCCTTGTGCAGGTAGACGTCACCAGCAAAAAGCGTGCTTTTGAAGAGGCCGGTTTGCTGTTTGAAAACTTGCACGGTCTCAATCGGGCTTTGGTGGCCGACAGTTTATTCGCCCGTGAACGTTTGGGCTCTACCGGCTTGGGTCATGGTGTAGCCATTCCCCATGGGCGCATCAAAGGCATGAAGTCTCCCTTGGCCGCTGTGTTTCGTTTAACCCAGCCCATAGGTTTTGACTCCCCCGACGAGCAACCCGTGTGTTTATTGTTCTTTTTATTGGTGCCCGAAGCTTCAACCCAAAAGCATTTGGAAATCCTCTCTGAAATTGCCGAAATGCTCAGTGACAGCGGTTTTCGTGAGCGCTTGAAACAAAGCAGCGATGCGCAAGACCTGCACCAGCTCATTGTGGCTTGGCACTCTTCTCTTACTGTTTAACCCCAGACTTTGAAGCCCACCGCTGTCAGTGCCGACATCTTGTTTGAAGACTTCAAAGACAAGCTCGACTGGCAATGGATCGCAGGACAGGGCGCGTCTGAGCGGCATTTCGACGAAGTAGCGGTGCGCATGGCGCGTTCAGGCGCCGACTTGGTGGGCTATTTAAATTACATCCACCCCTACCGCTTACAAGTTTTGGGTGAGCGTGAAATTCGCTATCTCAATAACAGCCCCTTGGTCGACACAGAGCGTCGCATTGGNCGTATCGTCACGCTTGAGCCGCCGGTGNTGGTGGTGGCAGACGGGCAAATCTCGCCGCCCTCCTTGCTCAAGATGTGCGAAGAAGCGCAAATTCCGCTTTTTTCTACCCATGAATCCTCCGCATTTGTGATTGATTTGTTGCGGGCTTATTTGTCCAAACATTTTGCCGATCGCACCACCTTGCACGGCGTGTTTTTGGATATTTTGGGCATGGGTGTGGTGATCACAGGCGAGTCGGGGCTGGGCAAAAGCGAGTTGGGTTTGG
>JGI24768J34885_10000536_pt1 | contig 11284 bp, 9 predicted proteins | sample LakOntMetagenome_FD_34885 | JGI IMG/M metagenome (IMG submission 34885) | reverse complement strand
AGAGCTGCTTCTGCCCCTGCATTTTTGTAATTGTAATTATAACGATGTCCATAATGTTGCACCCGCCTCGCCAAAGTGGTATCCCATTCGTTTTCAGAAATCAAGCGAAGCAACTCCTGTTCGCCCTCAGCCGTCATCACATCCGCCACAGAGATTAGTCCAGAAGGCTGTGCCATTTTGTTATTATTTATCATAATCACATAGAATCATTTTTTTATAAGTGTCCTAATAAAATATATTAAAGTAGTGTAGTGTAATGAGTTTAACAGTAATGGAAAAGCAATATTCTAAAAAAGATTTGCTGATCCCAGTGTCTATTACAGAGGACATTATTGAGAATGCACCCGTGTCTTTCAATATTATAGATAAGGCCTCTTCCTATTATAGTAAGTTCTTACATGAATATGATATTTCTGAAATTATAAAGTCGTTGGCACAGCGTTATGGGAAAAATAAACAATACTGTGTTTTATCAAAGGCTGGAAACCTAGATTTAAATGACCCCTTTGTAGGCTTTCATGATTTTATTGTGTTATTAGAACAACAAAAACAAAAAAAGGGCGCGCTTGCAGAAGATCAATTACGTATAAAAGCCGCGCCTATTATTAATTATTTATTAAATGGGACGCATCCAAAGAAAGAGAAAGTCTTCCCTGGGTGGAAACGAGCATTCACAACGAGTAAAAAGAGCCTCTTCTGCGGAATTTTAAGTATAGATTTACCATCGTATGTAGATGTAACTAAATATGTGTGCGGTGGATCCCAACATTATATAGCTTTCGCGTTTGATAAACAAAAACGCACCCTGTATTTATTTGATTCAGCGACGAAAAATTTGATTAAAGAAGACAGTGAAGTTTTTTATATTTTAAAGTTTGCGTTTGAGGCTCTCATGAAAGGCATGACGACGATTCAAGTATATCCGATGGAATTTCAACATATTTTACAACCGGGTGCTGGAGATAAACATGAAGAAGACGAATATAGTTATAATAATCAAAACGTGTTTTGTCACACATGGTCCTTATGGTTTTTAACCCTGTTTATGTGCTTTTATGACTCTGCCCATCCGGATGAAGGTCTTCAATTTATTCGTTCCTTATCACATTCAAATAGTTTATTAAATCTTGCCATGATAAAGCGTTTTGCTTTATGGTTATTTAATATATTAAATGAAGAAGAAATTGATACTAAAAAGTATTTTGCGGTAAGAGCCTATCAACGTGCAGTGGAATTAAACGATATGAAACGCAAGAATGAGATAGTATCTTTTTACATAGAAAAAACATATCCCTGGGTTGGCTTAAAGTATATATATAGTTATAAAAATAAGGAATTTATTTCAGTAGATGCTCTCTGTATTGATAATAAAGTTAAAATGGACATAAACATTCTTGACGACTTATCAACCCTTCGTATTTCTGACTATTTAGAAATACATCGTATGAAGAAATGCCCGCGAGATAAATTGTTAAATATGCATACGAATCGTTGTGTAAAACCCAAAATTAAATAACATCACCCCGGTTAGAACTTAGCTCATTTTTATTTTTTATTTACTAGTATATTATATAGTATCAAACCATGAGTGATGAATTTAAAACAGACAAAGTATTTGGCAGTTATCTTGAAGAATATGTGCCTATACCCGTGATGGCCGCCATGACGGAATATACCGGCAGCGCATATGAACAAATGAACAGGATCCCCCGTCATGGAAAACTAAGAAGCATTTTCACACCACTGTCAAATGGACAGATAGAAGAGGGTCTCACCACCTTTAAAGATAAACTAAACGATATTGCTAAAAATATAGAACGGATAAATGTGATCAAAGAATATTTTAAAGAAAGCAAGCCATACATCCCTTCATTGCGTATGATTTTATATAGAAAGATCCAGACAGAAGCGATTCATAAATTAAAAAAAGAAAAGACCCTCATTGACAAAGGTTTTACTTCTACGACAATGAGTTTATATGTAGCTCCAAATATAGGCACGGTTGGTAACGGTGGTTATACAGTGCGCTTACATATGCTACCGGGTATTCCCTATAAATTATATCCCGTGAAATACCAAAGTGCAGTAAAGTTTGAGGATGAGGTGTTGTTTGATTCAAATATGAAATACTACCTATGCGAAACGAATTATAAAATGCAGATTGTTGTAACCAATCATCATAAATGCGCGGATATTTTGGATTGTATCTTTATTCCCAGTGAATACTCTTATTTACTTGAAGGCGAAGGTGAATGGTATGACCATTGGAATAGTATCATTAATGCCGAAAATAAATACATATTTAATGATATTCTTGCAACAAGATGTTATCGCTATGATATGTTTGTCTTTCATTTTATTCAAGAAATAGAATATCTCATGCAAAAAACCATTTGGAAAAACAGAGAATATACGAAGGAGCCTTTGTTTCAACCGAATGCATTTGACGCCATTGCGAACCGTTTAAAAGAGAATTACGAAAACACCTCTACTACGCATCAATTAACTACGGATCCTTATCTAAAATCTACAGTGGATAATATTATGAGACGTTGTATGGAGTTTGCTGAAAAACTACACAAAAACCATCTTAGATATACACAGGATTGGAGAGCGTTTATTCACGTCAAAGAGGGCGGGGCGGCGGCCGCTTCCGCATTACAAATCCTCGTGGATTTAAAAACACTCTTAAAAGCAGTAGATGGCGCACAGTGTTCAAACGCTGATGGTCTTAAAAAGGAGATTAAACAGTCCATCCGTAATGTAAAAGCATTAGGATATAAAGTATAGTTTTATATTATATAAGGATAACAAATGGTTCATAGTGATGAATTTACAATAGACAAGATATTTGGCAGTTACAAGGATGATTATATAAAAGCAGCTACAGAGCAGGCTTTTCGCGAATATACAGGCTCTGCATATGAAATGATGAACCGAGTCGCCCGTTATGGAAAAATCACGACTTTATTAGCACCTTTATCTGAGAAAGAAAAAGAAGCATCTGTCACCTTAACTGAAAAACGAAAAGATATATCTGCTAACGCTACGCGTGTAGATTCAATAAATGAATATTTTAAATTCAACAAACCATTTATCCCACAATCAAGGATGATTTTATATAGAAAGATCAAAGAAAATAATATTAGTGATTTGCTAGAAAAAGGGACCCTAATTGACAAGAGTTTTACATCCACGACGATGAGTGCGTATATGGCTATAAATATTAATACATTAGATAGGGGCAATAGCACTACAGTGCGCTTACACTTGTTGCCGTTTATTCCCTATAAATTATATCCCATTAAATACTTAAGTGGGGTGCAATCAGAAGAAGAAGTGCTATTTGATTCAAATATGAAATATTATTTATGCAATACGAAGCATTTTATGAAGGTTGGGGACTCCATTCAATCGTGTATGAATGTATTGGATTGTATCTTTATTCCTCAAAAATTTGGTTATTTACTTGAGGGTGAATGGTTTGACCGTTGGAATCGTATCATTAACGCCGAAAACAAATATATTTTTACCGATATTATTCCAATAAACTGTTATCATAGATACGACCGAGCTATATTTCATTTTATTAACGAAATTGAGTATTTTATACAAAAAAATATTTGGGAAAACATGATAGACTATGATACAACACCCCTTATTAATAACCCCTATCTGACAATTAGACCTTTTGCAGAAACTTTAATATCGGATTATGAAGGTCGCTTCTCTACAACGAAGTACGAGTATATTAATTTATACAAAACACTTATCCGTAATAAAATCATAATGCGTTGTATTGAGTTTGCCGAAAATATACCCAAAAAGAACCATTTTAGATATAGATATGATTGGTTAAAGTTTGTATCCGAAAAGAATGTTCATCTCAAAAAGGGTGGGGCGGTGGCGCAGCCAGCACTACAAATCTTAGCCGATTTAAACACCCTCTTAAAAGCAGTAGATGGCGCACAGTGTGCTAACACTGCTGGTCTCAAAAAAGAGATTAAACAGTCCATCCGTAATGTAAAAGCATTGGTGGGAAAACCACTGTCTAGGAGCGCATAACCCTTATGCGGCGTTCTGGTCTTGTTCAATGTTTTCGGTGTGGGATTTGAACATAGACTTACTGTAATAGGGAAGTGTTAGGTTATATAGATCGGTATCCCCATGAGACTGGTCAGATACCCAGATTCTTGAAATACAGTAATTGCGTTTGGGCGAAATAGATATACCACAGATGCTGTTCCAATCATGCACATCTTTTAATAAAATTTCCCCCAGTGTTTTTGAGACTACCTCAAACCAGTAAGGGGCTACTTCATTTTTCCATAGTTTAAAAGATAAACAACCACCGGAGCGATTGTGTTCGTCTTCCCAAATAGGCAGGATATGCTCTCGCATGATAAAAAACATTCCACGATTCCAATACTCTTTTAATGGTTGATATAGTTGAACCCAGTCTTCAATATTGCTAATAGTAGCGATCTGTATGTAGCTATCTATATCCCAATTTGAATTGTCTGGGTCATGAAAATACAGAATCCAACTATCATTAAAAAATAAGTTGGACTCCATACTCTATATGTGAGATATTTGTCTTTAATTGCTTATTGTGGATGGCTTATGGAAATTTTCGCGTTTTTCACGAAATTCGCAGGTAGTTCCCTGAGGGTAAGGTTGAGTGGTAACAAAATGTATTTGATTGTAAAAAATAACACGGGAGGGCTATAACAGCTAAAAACGCCTTATTTATTTGGGTGCCTTTTTCCATAATTTCTTTAGTTTGTCCATATATTTTTTAAACATCGGCATGCATTCACTTACAACGACCACAGTGACGACCTCTTGGGTGGTCTTCTTGATTAAGTTAATATCAAATTCACCTTTCGCGGCACTGGTGATGACTTGGACAATATCTTCCAAGAGGTTCTTCTCCAGAATCATTTTTAAAGCGGCGACCGTAGTAGCGGGGATAATGTCATCATCGGTTCCAGCAATACCATCTGCACCAGCGGCAAGCTTTTCAATAATACGAAAGAGCATTTCCTTTTTCTGTTGCCCAGACATATTGGGAAAGGTCTCCATAATTTCCATGCCCTTCGCAATCAGTTTCGTGGGCGAATCTTTTGAAATTTCTCCTTTTAAAATACCTTCTTGTAAGAGGATAGCAATTTTGCTGGCAATTAGGGCATCCATTCTAATATAGATAAGGATTTAAAAAAAAGGCGCGTTTAAACTTATAACATGTATAAAGTCTTTCTTCAACACCCTGCGGCCACGGTGCCTGCGACCGCTACGGCTGGTAGTGCCGGTTATGATCTAAGTGCTTGTGTGGATGACTGTGTTCCAGCTGGCCGATGGAAAGCCGTAGAGACGGGTGTGGTGGTGCAATTTCCTGCAGATTGCTATCTACGCATTGCTCCCCGTTCGGGTCTTGCCTTTAAGACAGGGATTGATGTATTCGCAGGTGTGATTGATTCTGACTATACAGGGACCATTAAGGTCATTCTTATGAACCATGGCACGGAAGACTTTGAGGTGAAGGTCGGTGACCGTATTGCCCAAATGATTTATGAACGCATTTATAAGCCTGTGCTGCAAGTGGTGGATTCCATGCAAGAACTTACAGCTACGGCACGAGGTGTAGGTGGCTTTGGTAGCACTGGAATGGGAATTTCCACGGGCGATAGCACTGGAATGGGAATTTCCACGGGCGATAGCACTGGAATGGGAATTTCCACGGGCGATGCTGCGATAGAAGCTTGGGCTACTCGTGGGCGGGCAGCCGATGCAGCAACTGATTGGCGAAGCAATGATGGTTATTTTCAAATGTTTCTAAACTCTGGTCGCCAACTAGCTACCGACAAGATAGCCACTGACGTTCAAAACGACATCCAAAAGGTCATGGCAATTAGCGACTAGATACTCGGCGCCCTCATAGACGACCGATATCAAAAGAATGAGGGGCAGTTTATTGGGAACAAAATAACCTATAATGGCAAACAAGATAAAGTGTAAAACGCCCCAGAGTGATAAGATGCACGTTTTTAATTTTCGTTCATCTGTAGGATCCGTGGTTAAGAAATAACCCGTTCCGCGAAACAATGTAATTTTTTTACATATGGGGTGCTCACACGCCACATAACATTTGCCATACAAACGATTGATTAAGGGAGAAGTGCTCGGTTGATTGCTTAAATAATACATGACTTCCACATTGACAAAGCCAATCGCTCCAATCCAGAAGAGCTTTAGATAATCGGTGTCTCCTGTGATACGGTAAGCGCCCCATGCTATAAAGAAAGTAAAGGTGTAGAGCGCGATTCTTAAACGAAAGGTTTTGTCCGTTAGCATGCTCGGTTTCTTTTCTTTTAACCGAAGAATTATTTATCTGGATGATTCAATGGGTTATCGGTAATGTTCATGCCACAGTATTCAACCGGTTTGCTATTAAAGTCCTGGCTGATATAAGCCCCGGTATTAACGGCCTCTTTTAGGATCCATTTAAAATTATCCCAGAATTCAGTGGTATGGCCGACACTCTTGGTAGAGATATGCGCCAATTCGTGGAGAATCACGAACATCATGGTATTTAAATCCACTAATTTCTTGGCAGCGTCTTTGGAACGGATACACAATACGATCTTCTCGCCCTTATTGATGGAGTAGCTCGTATATTTGGCACTCTCGGACCCTTCACTTATTTTATCGGAACGGAAATTCTCCTTCATTCGCACCACACGCTCGTCTTTGGCGAATTGTTTGATCATATGTTCCACGAATTTCTCCAGCTTGGCACGAATGTTCGCAATTAAGTCGGCCGCCTCTTGCTTATCTGGCAGACTTCTCACCAAATATTCTTTTTTATCCACCGTGCTTGTTACGTATTCTACTTCGTTTGAAAAATAGGTGTCCCACACAAGGTAACCCAAAACTAAGGATAAAAGAATGACAACGACTGTTGCCCCGTCCATAGAAAACTCTATACAAAAAACAGATAAAAAATGATTTTGGATTGGATTAAAGAGTAAAAGCACATTAACTACCATACTACATAGNGATGGAGTTCCCTCGTAAGGATAACATCTGCTGGAAGAAGAATAACGCCCCACTGCGGTTTCAGGTATATGATTGGTATGTCCCGGAGGCAGATAAGTCGCTAAAGAAGCTACAGGCCGAGGCGCGTAAGCGGAATGAGCCCGTGGAATATCCGGAGGAAGCGCCAGAGTATGAGATCATTATGTTTGGTTGCACGGATGAAGGTCATTCGGTATGCGCGAAAGTGACGGACTTTGAGCCTTATTTCTATGTAAAATTGCCTGAGGCCATCGCCCGGAAGCAACCCCTTACTGGTTGGATTCAGGAATTTCAAAACTATCTATTGACTGCGAAATATTACGATACGCGCTATAAATATCAGAGGAATATCATTTCTTATAAACTGCGCGACCATCTGGTATCGGTGAAAGAGGTTCGTAAAAAGGAGTTCTATGGATTTACCAACAATGAGGACTTTATCTTCTTGAAGATTACCGTTAAGAGTCTGGCACTCTACAATTGTCTGCGCTTCTTTCTCCAGCGGCCACCCAAAGAGTTTGTGGAACGCTATGGAACCCACCCCTTTGCCCTCTATGAATCCAATCTGGATCCGTTCCTGCGCTTTATCCATCTGCAGAACATTCAACCCTGTGGCTGGGTGGAGCTTCCTGCGGGCTCTTACCATGTTGTAGCCAATGGCTGCGAAGACGATAGTTATTCTCGGGCGAATATCTCAGTGGATGTGACTTATCGCAAAGTAAAGGCGATTGAATCGACCAAGACGGCGCCGATTCTAATCGTATCGTTTGATTTGGAATGTACCAGTAGTCACGGTGACTTTCCAGTGGCGAAAAAGGATTATCAGAAGTTGGCAAAAGACCTGGTGGCCCTGGCGAAAACCAACGAAGTCTTGACGGCGGATGGGCTAAAAGATGTCATTCTGGAAGCATTTGTGAAGGATGTGCCCTTTGAGAATGGCCTGTGTATCCATCGGATGTATCCCATTCATAAAATTGACCCGGTGAAGGTGGGGGCTAAATTGGAGAAAATCCTGCCATCTGTAATGCATAGTATGGAGAAAATCGCGGCGGTCGGTGATGTGGCGGATGGAACCGAAGAGGAGGACGATGAGAAAGTATCCGATGTAAAAGCTTATGCCGAGTTTGAGAGCACGATAAAAGAGCTATTGGATGGCAGTCTCCCCAAGCTGCAAGGAGATGCCATTATCCAGATTGGCACAACGGTGCATCGTTATGGAAGCGATGAGATTATCTATCGCAATATTATTACCCTCAAATCATGCGAACCCATTCCAGGGGCAGATGTGGAGAGCTATTCCACCGAACAAGAAGTATTGATCGCTTGGAAAGGCCTGATTCAGCGTCTGGACCCAGATATTCTTACAGGCTACAATATCTTCGGGTTTGATATGCCCTATGTATGGAATCGGGTAGAGGAACTGTTTGGGAGCGACCATGATTATGGTGTTGGATTTGGACGCCTGACAGAAAGAAATTGCCAGCTCTTGGAACAAAAACTGGCGTCTTCGGCACTGGGTGAGAATTTCATGTATTACTTGGACATTGATGGGGTGGTTTCAGTGGATGTCTATAAAGTCATGCAGCGCGATCATAAGCTGGATTCGTATAAACTGGACTTTGTGGCGGAACAGTTTCTGGGGGATCGCAAGAATGATCTCTCTCCCAATGAAATCTTCAAGAAATATTTGGGCTCGGCGGGCGACCGTAAGGTCATTGCGGAATACTGTATTCAGGATTGTGCGCTGGTGAATCGTCTCTTTCATAAGCTCAAGATTCTAGAGAACAATGTCGGTATGGGTAATGTCTGCAGCGTTCCACTCAGCTATCTCTTTATGCGCGGGCAAGGCATCAAGATCTTCTCGCTCGTTGTGAATGAGTGTCGCAAGAATAACTATGTCATTCCGGTGCTAAAAAGCTTTCGGGAAGATGAGATTGTGGATGAGACTGGGTATGAGGGAGCGATTGTGCTTGACCCAAAGGTGGGTATGTATCTAGAAGATGCAATTACGGTCTTGGATTATGCCTCTCTGTATCCGTCGTCTATGATTGAGCGCAACCTTTCACACGATTGCTATGTTAATGACCCGAAATACGATAATTTGCCAAATGTGGATTATATGACGGTAAAATACGATATCTATGAGGGGGTAGGTGATAAAAAGACGAAAGTTGGCGAGAAGAGCTGTAAGTTTGTGCAGTTGCCAAATGGCGAAAAGGGCATTATCCCGTGTATCTTGCGAATGCTGCTCTCTCAGCGGAAAAATACCCGGAAGAAGATTGAATACGAGACCCTCACCTGTGCGGATGGTCAGCAATATAGTGGCTTGGTGGGCGAGGGCAAGGCCGGTGCTGGCGATACTCTGACGGTCACCAATGTGGATACCAAAGAGACGGTGACAGTGGCAAAAAACACGGTGGTCAGCCGGGCAGATACTTATAACAAGTTTGAGAAGGATGTATTTGATGCGATGCAGCTGGCTTACAAAGTGACGGCAAATTCGCTGTATGGGCAAATTGGCAGTCGCACCAGTCAAATTTATCTAAAGGATATTGCGGCTTCTACCACGGCGACGGGGCGCGAACGCATTATAATGGCGAAANAGTTTGTAGAGAAGGAATATGGGGCAGAGGTNATNTANGGCGATACAGATTCTATCTTTATCCGCTTCCCATTTTANAAGGAAGATGGCACACCGCTGAAAGGTCGTGAAACACTGGCGCTTGGAATTAAAGCGGGTCAGCGCGCTTCAGATGCCATTAATAAGATTCTACCTGCCCCACAGAACCTGGCCTATGAGAAGACCTTCTATCCGTTTATCATTCTCTCCAAGAAACGCTATGTGGGCAATCTCTATGAGGAAGACCCGAATAAGAAGCCAAAGCAGAAATCTATGGGCATTGTGCTGAAGCGGCGTGACAATGCGCCCCTGGTAAAGACTATTTATGGTGGCATTGTAGATATTCTATTGAACGAAGCCGATCTCCGTAAATCGGTGGAATTCTTGACAACGGAGCTGACCAAGCTGGTGCAGCATAAGTATCCTCTGGAAGACATGATTATTTCAAAGACCCTGCGTTCCAATTACAAGGATGCGACGAAGATTGCGCACAAAGTGTTGGCGGATCGGATGGGGGCGCGTGATCCAGGTAATAAGCCTCAGGTCAATGATCGGATTCAATATATTTATATCAAGACGAACGGGGAAGTAAAACTACAGGGTGATCGGATTGAACATCCGAGCTATATTCGTGAGAATGGTATTGTTCCAGATTATAGTTTCTATATTACCAATCAATTGATGAATCCGATTTGTCAAATCTATGAGTTGTCGCTAGAGCAATTGACGGGTTATACCTTTCCACCGAGCTATTGGGATGAAATGGACGAAGAGTTGAAGGGTGCGAAATTGTATCAGGATAATGCTGTGCGGCGCCAGAATCGTATTCAAAATCTGCGCTTTCGCGAGGTAGAGCGTATTCTATTTGAACCGTTTCTAGAGAAAAAGCCAAAGAAGGTGCGTGAGGCGAGTGCGGTGAGCGGGCGGAAAGAGAAGAAGGTAGTGATTCCGAAATTTACCCTCGGACCGGATACTCCAAGAATTGTATTTGAAGTCACTGAAAACAAAGAGGCCAAAACATACAGTGCAGCGGCGCAGCTGGTGTATGAGAATAAAACGATGGAGGAGGATACTTTTATAGTGGCAAAGAAGGGTGCATACAATAGCAAGATAAAAGCGTGTCCGCAACTGCTGTATGAGGTATTGAAGAAGTATATGGGTGGTCACATGCGACTCTTGGATAAAGAGGGGCTACGTCTGGAAATCAAAGATACGCGTTATAAGAAAAATCTGTTGGCGGCGATTGAGATTAGCACGGACATGTATAATAAACGAGCCGAAGCAGTTAAGAACGGTGATATTGAACAAGTGGAGCAGTATAACGATATGGAGAGAGATTTGGGTCTGATACAAGGGATTATGAAGGTCAAGTATGAGATTATTTGATTGGGCGGGGCGGGGCGTGAGGCGAGGCGGGGCGGCGACCAGGGGAAAAGACAATAAATTTTTGATTTTGATTTTGATTTTGATTTAAGCTTATTCTACCAAAAACAATTTATACAAACTTAGTAGATTGGATGGATACTCAGAGATTGTTAGATATCTATTTTAAAGATCATTTCTATCCATTCACGAAACATCACATTG
>JGI24768J34885_10000522_pt1 | contig 11471 bp, 10 predicted proteins | sample LakOntMetagenome_FD_34885 | JGI IMG/M metagenome (IMG submission 34885) | reverse complement strand
CTGGTCTTCACCCGGAGCACCCCACCGTGGTGGAGGGTTGCCGTCTAGTAAGCCGGGGCTAAACACTAGAACTCGTGACCTGGGGGAAATATAACAGAGGAGCTGGCTTACTCAAAAATCCCAGCGGTGACTTTGGGGTGTAGCTCTATGCGCATGGCGGCAAAGGCGCTGGCCGGCCAGCCAGAGCCAAAGACTCTGCGCAGCAAGATCGTTAAGGAGTAGCCCGGAGCATCGGCGCTGGCGCGATCAAGGCAGCGATAGGCAAGTGGAGTATCAGAGCGCTCATAGGCCAGGGTTGCAAACAAGGTAGCAACAGGTGCCACAAAGCCCACAGGTGCAATCTGCAGCAAGTAATGCCACATCCTCCAATAGGTTTCAAAGCTCTCACCGCTGTGGGTACCAAGTGCAAAATCGCGCACTTGAATATCACTTAAGCGTCCAATAACCCGAGCGATTAAATCTGGATTACTGGCCACACCATATCTTTCAAACTCGGTTGCTAAATCAATCACCGCTGTTGCCCCATCTCGCTGCAGGAAGGAGAGATCAGGGCTATCAGGGTCAACGCTAAAGCTAGTAACGAGAGCGATGAAGTCTTTATCACTTGCAAGTGGAAGGGAAGCAATTTCTAGCTCTTCATAATCAGTTGTCATTGGGCACTCATTTCGTAAAGGTTGAGTTAGCAGATACCACGGTGATAACTGCAAAAGAAGGGATTTTGATAGTTCCGGTAATGGCGCGCGTAGCACCGTTGTGTTTGAAGTTACCGTTCCACGTTGCAATCAAAGTGATGGTGTAAGTACCAGGTCGCTTATAGGTGTGAGTAATTTTCTGATTGGGATAAGGAGCACCTGGCTCGGTAGTATTAAAAACTTCCCCATCCCCCCACTGCCAAGCAAAACCAGGACGCAGCGCCACATCAATTACCTCACCAATAATGTCCACACGAGATTGAAAGAGCGTGGGCAGATCACACCAAAAAATAACTGGCACATGCACTAGTGCTTCAAACTCTGGTTGATAGGCAATGGTGGCCGTTGGAACCATTTTGATTAAACGATCACTTAAATTCACGCTGGTAGTTACTACTTTTTGCGCTCTCACTCGAGGTTTATAGGTGCGCTTAACAACGGGCGCAGCCTTAGGTTTGGGAGGAAACCACAGCGTTGGCTTGGGCGTAGGAGCAACGACGGTGGGCTTTTTAACTACCTCCCCGCCATCACCTTTTTTAGCGGTAATGATGATCTGGTTGTTGTGTGTAAAAACATCAACGCAGGCCGTAGTTTCGCAATCGGCACGTGCTGGCGGTGGGGTGGACAGAGATAAGAAAAGGATGAGAATGAATAAGGGCTTCATGTGCAGGCACGATAAGTGTGTGCTGGGACTAATGCCGCTGCTCGCTGGGCTAACTGTGGATAGTTGTGACACTCTTAGTTCATGAGCGCGCGTGATGGAGATGGTTGGGTCCAATGCGCCTGTGGCAATAAGCATTGGGGCCTCAACGGCGCCGCTGGAATCCTTTTAGTGCGTGGCACACAAATCCTTTTGCAACATCGCGCCCCGTGGGTTCATAACGGTGACACCTGGGGAATCCCCGGAGGTGCCCGTGATTCTCATGAGAGCACAATCGAGGGCGCTTTTCGGGAAGCGGTAGAAGAAACAGGAATAGATACCGCCTTACTCACACCTCTCCACGTTTTTTGTGATGACCATGGAAGCTGGAAGTACGAAACCGTCATTGCACGGGCGGAGGAAGGATTAGTTGCTCATGAAGTAAATGATGAATCCCATGAAGTGCGCTGGGTGGAAATAGATGAGGTGGATGAATTAACGCTTCACCCTAGTTTTGAAAAATCCTGGCCTGCCCTAAAGGGACTCATTAAGACGCTTTAGAGAATCTTGCACCACAGCTTTATCTGATGTGCGCCACAGCGGTGGCATTGAATTAAGTAACACACTTCCATATCGCTTAGTAACAATGCGTGAATCCAAAATAGCAACTACTCCCCGATCATCAACGGATCGAATCAGACGTCCTGTTCCCTGAGCAAGAAGAAGCGCAGCGCGTGGCAGTGACACCTGCATAAATCCACTTCCGCCAGCGGCATCTGCTTGGGAAGCACGCGCCGACATCACCGGCTCATCTGGACGTGGGAATGGAATGCGATCGATTGCAACCAAAATGCAACTATTTCCGGGCACATCAACACCTTGCCAGAGCGACATCGTGCCAAGTAGAACTGATGTTTCATCCTTTGCAAAGCGGGCAACAAGTGGTCCCACTGCATCTCCGCGCTTTTGCGTAATGATCTTGATGGGCAACTCTGCTAATACTTTGCGCAAGTGCGCATCTGCTGCCTCCACACCACGCCAGGAAGAAAACAGCGCCAAGGTGCGCCCGCCTGCAGCATCAATGAGCTCACCTAACTCAGTTAATACTTCAATGCTGGGGCCATCTCGGCCAGGTTCTGGCAAGTGCTTGGGCATATATAAAACCCCTTGATTAGCAAAATCAAAAGGAGAACCAACATCTAACATCTGCAGATTTCCTGGATCTAATTCACCTTCACTGACCTCAGCATTTAAATCCTCTCCCACAATAAAACCAATGCTTTTAGCTAATGAGTTAAATGAGTTACCAACAGTTAATGTGGCAGAGGTGGCAATAACAGGAGTTTGCTTAAGCATGTTCTCGCGCAAGACATCAGAGACTGACAACGGTGCCAAGTGCAGGGTAGAAAATGTTGGTTCATACCAGAGCACTAAACCATCACCGAGTTTTAATAGCGTGGCAGCAGTTGTTGATACTTCATTAACGGCGCCTTTCACACGTGCCCGCTCTGCCATCACATCGGTATCAATAATTTCATCATCGGCAGATAGGTACTGCGTAATAGCTTGGGCGCTCTCTCTCACCTTTCGAATCGGTGATTCCAGAGATTGTGGGATCTCCTCTAAACGCCCCTGTGAACCCAGTTCCCCGCGCACAGATTCCCCATAATCAACCATTGATTCATGAAAATCATTAGCAGCCTTATGGAAAACATCGGCCAGCTTGCCCGGCATGAATTTACGGGCCATGGCAGCTGCTCGAAGAACACGGCCTGAAGTTAACTCATCGGTAACGGCCTGTGTTGCTCTATCCATAAACTCATGGGCTTCATCCAAAATGATGCAGTCGCGCTCAGGCAATATGGGGTGCAGATCCATAATCTCAATTGCAAGAAGAGTGTGGTTTGTAACAACAACATCGGCCGTTTGGGCTTTGCCTTTAGCTTTAGCTGCAAAGCACTGTGAACCAAAAGCACAGACATCTGCTCCCACGCATTCACGCCCCGAAACACTATTAGCCGCCCACACTCTCCTATCTACCTCAGGTGCATCATCTCTATCCCCTGAAACTCCAGGAGTCTTAGCCCAAGCAATTAATCTCTTGGCATCTTTTTCTAGCGATGAAACCTCCATCACTAACTCACCATCAGGATCAACATCATCACTATTCATCTTTTGCAGACACACATAGTTACCAACACCTTTATAGATTGCATAGGTAACTTCGCGGCCCAGTAGCTTTTCAAGGGCTGGAACAACTGCTGGTAGATCTCTATCTACTAACTGGCGCTGCAAGGCCAAGGTGGCAGTTGCTACTAATACTTTTCGCCCGTGCACAATGCCTGGAATTAAATACGCTAAAGATTTTCCTGTGCCCGTGCCAGCTTGAACCATTAAGTGATGACGATCAGTGAGCGCATTAGCCACAGCTTCAGCCATTTCAATCTGGCCTTCGCGTGGTGATCCACCAATTGCTTCAACGGCGACATCGAGTGCTTCGCGCACTTTCTTAGACATATCGCTCATGGGCCAACCTTAGTGGCTGGGGCCAACAGCTATTTTGAAGCGGGGAAGGAAACGCCTAACTCTTCTTGCGCAAGTGCAGCAGTTCTAGAACAGCAACTGCACTGTCATAACCCTTATCTTCTTTACTCGTTGTGCGGCCACAACGATCAATAGCTTGATCTAAATCATTACACATCAAAACACCGTAACCAATGGGCTTTGAGTGTTTAAGAGAAACATCTATAACACCTTGTGTCACACCTTGGCAGACATAATCAAAATGTGGAGTGTCACCCTTTAATACCAAGCCCAGTGCAACAACGCCATCAAAGCCTGCTTCAAATGCATATTGGGCAGCAAGTGGAATCTCAAAAGAGCCGGGAACAAACTGGACTTCCACTGTGCCAACCTGAGCCTCTGCTAATGCGCGCTTGGCCCCTGCAATTAAGTCATTACAAATATCTAAATGCCATGACGAAGAGATGATTGCTATTTTCGCCGCTGGAAGTGGCTTAAGAGCGATAGTTGGTGCATGTCCTGCCATTTATTTGCCTCCTCGAACGTGGCCCAGTTTTTCTTCCTTTGTTGCTAAATACTTTTCATTAAATTCATTACTGGCAACTACCAACGGCACTTGAGTAACGCCTATCCCGCCGCCTTGCAGCGCTGCAACCTTTTTAGGGTTATTAGTAAGCAGTTCAAGATTTGTTATTTCCAACGCCTGAATAATTGCAATGGCATCAGACCAGTCTCTTGCATCAACCTCATGTCCTAGATGCAGATTAGCCTCAATAGTGTCCATGCCCTGATCTTGTAGTTGATAGGCGTTAATTTTCTCAGTTAACCCAATGCCACGGCCCTCATGGTCTCGCAGATAAACAATGAAGCCATAGCCATGTTTTTGAATCAATTGAATGGATTGCTCTAACTGTTCTCCGCAATCACAGCGCATGGAATGAATAACATCGCCGGTAAAGCACTCGCTATGGATGCGAACCATGGGTGTTGCCTTCCCTTGGCCAAAGGCCATGACGGCATGCTCTCTTTGCCGCAAACCTGGAAATGTTGCAACCTTCCATATTCCACTATGCAAAGGCAGATTAGCCCAGACAAACTCATAATCAGATCCCACCTCTTCAACAACAGGTGCGATGTCGATTAGCTCTTGAATTGAAACCATCGGAATTGAGTACTGCGTAGCGAAATCAATTAAAGATTGACCACGTGCCATTGATCCATCTTCTGCAACAATTTCAGATAAAAGAGTAAGAGGGGCTGCCCCAACTATCTGCGCAAGAGCCACACCTGCCTCGGTATGGCCTCTGCGTGCACGCAGCCCACCCTTATCTGCAATCAGAGGAAAGACATGGCCTGGACGGATGAAATCTGAGTGCGCAGCGCCCTTATCAGCTAATGCACGAGCAGTGTTTGCTCGCTCTGTGGCACTTACTCCCGTTGTAAGACCCACTTTGTAATCAACGCTTACCGTAAAGGCAGTCTTTTTAGAGTCTTGGTTTTCTTCCACCATCAAAGGCAGACGCAGATGACGTGCGCGATCTTGCGTCATAGCAACACATAAAATTCCAGTGGTGTGGCGCACCATAAAGCCCACCTTTTCCGCCGTGGCCTTTGCAGCCAAGATGAACAAATCACCTTCATTTTCACGATCTGCATCATCTGTAACAATGATGAAATCTCCCTTTTTAAAAGCATCAAGGGCGCTTTGTAATTGACTCACTACTTATCCCCCTTTGCCAATAATCGTTCAACGTACTTTGCCAGCACATCAACTTCCACATTGACTAAATCTCCAGCGCTTTTACTTGAAAGGTTGGTGGCCGTTAAAGTCTCTGGAATTAACCACACCGTGACCACGTTGTTTGAATCATCAATGCTTCCCACGGTCAGTGAAACGCCATCAAGGCAGATAGAGCCCTGGTTAACAATGTATTTAGCTAGATGAGGCGGAACAGTGATATCAAACTGGGCCCATTTATCTCCAGGTGTTAAACCAACAACTTTTGCCACACCATCAACATGTCCCTGCACCATATGTCCGCCCAGACGTGAATTTAATTGAGCAGCTAGTTCAAGGTTGACAGAGCTTGCAAGGTTAAGCCCAGAGAGTGATGTGAGAGAAAGAGTTTGAATCATGACATCTGCCGTGAAAGTGGTGCCAGAGATGGCTGTAGCGGTCAAGCACACGCCGTTAACGGCAACCGAGTCACCCACGGCAATCTCGCTAATTAACTGTGGTGCATTAATTGTGAAAACAGCAGAGCTCTCGCCCTTTTCAATAGCGGTGATTGAACCAAGTTCGCCAATGAGTCCTGTAAACATCACTCACCATTCCTTATGCGATAGACCGATTTAACATCGCCATCTAGAACTACGGTGCTGATGTGATCAAGGCGCATTTGGTCGGTAATAGTCGTTGGGTAATCAAAGGAGAAGAAGTGCTTTCCTGTGCCGAGCAGCGTGGGTGCCTGATACATAACCAGTTCATCCATCAAGCAGTGATCCACCATGGCACTTGCCAGAGTTGGCCCAGCTTCAACAAAGACGTGATTAACGCCTAATTCATTCAATCTTTCCACTAAAACATCTAGATCTTTCGATTTAACAACAACAGTCTGGGCAGCAGAATCAAATACCTGTGACTCTTGAGGTAGCTCTTGCTCCCCGCAAATAACGCGAATGGGATTGCCTGCATATCCTGCAAAATCTCCACGTGGAATCAGATGTGGATTATCGGCAATAACCGTATTGGTCCCAACAAGGATCGCATCTGCTTGGCGACGAAGCACCTGCACATCACTCCGTGATGCCTCATTTGTAATCCACTTCGACGTTCCATCAGCAGCGGCCACTTTGCCATCAAGGGTTGCGGCAACTTTCCATGTAAAAAATGGTCGGCTCTTTTTAATCTTCATTAGCCAGGCACGGTTTGAATAGGCAGCTTCAACTTTAAGGAGGCCTGCAATAACAGTGATGCCTGCTGCTCGTAGGGCCTGCGCTCCCCCTGCAGCTTTCTCATTAGGGTCACTGACTGCATAAACAACAGTTGTGATGCCTGCATCGATGATGGCTTGAACACAAGCTCCAGTGCTACCGGTGTGATTACATGGCTCTAGCGAAACAACAATTGTTGAACCTTTAGCTTTTGCACCGGCAGCTTTAATAGCAACAACTTCTGCGTGATCTGGGGAGTTCACACGATCATGAAAACCTTCACCGACAACGTTTCCGTCCATACCAATGATGACTGCGCCAACAATCGGGTTGGGTGCGGTTTTCCCTAAGCCTTTTTCGCCCAGGGCAATGGCACGTTGCATTGCAACTGTGTGCTCCATAAAAAAACCCCCGGCTCTAGAAACGAGTAACCGGGGTGGGTGCAAAAAGAAATGCACAAAGAAGGTAGGCAAGAACCTACCCTTTGTTGGTTTCCTCTCATCCGGACTTTAACCGTCGGTCCCAGAATTTCACTGAGTCAACCGATACCTGGCTGGCATCGGGTCGCGGACTATAACCGCCGGTTCGAAATTACATCGACCCCGGAAACAACGTGCTTATTCTAGCCCTTAATCAGGCCGCGGCATACACGTAAAAAACCCCGCCAATCGCAGTGATTGNCGGGGTTTTTAACGGGGTTGGTTAAAACCTATTCATTTTTGCTTATGAGCAACCAGATGTGTTTCCGCATCCTTCGCATACAAAGCAAGCACCTGACATACGCATCTTCACACCACATGTCATACACAGCGGTGCATCTGCTTTAACTCCTGAGAGTGCTTCCATCAACTCAGTTGATGATCCGTACTCCACAGCAGGTGCTGCTTCAATCTTTATCGAGACCGGCTTTGCAACAACTGTTGCAGGTGCAGCAGATTGTGCGATGGTCTCGGTGGCTGCAGTGATATCTGGTGTGTACTCACCTGTATCGAGTGCGCGAGCGCGCTCTGATGATGTGTACAGACCCATTGCAGCACGTGAATCAAATGGCAAGTAATCAAGTGCTAAGCGACGGAAGATGTAATCCATCATGGACTGTGCCATGCGGATATCAGCATCATCTGTCATACCTGCTGGTTCAAATCGCAAGTTCGTAAACTTCTCAACAAATGTCTCTAGCGGCACTCCGTATTGCAGCCCAATTGATACTGCAATCGAGAAGGCATCCATGACACCGGCCAGAGTTGACCCTTGCTTACCAAGCTTTAAGAAGACCTCACCCAGTGCGCCATCGGCATATGCACCAGCGGTCATGTAACCCTCGGCGCCACCTACTGCAAATGATGTTGTAATAGATGGGCGGGCCTTTGGAAGGCGCTTTCGAACTGCAGCAGCAGGTGCTGATGCTTCAACTGGTGCATCCTTCTTCTTTGCCTTGCCATCAGAGAGTGGTTGTCCGACCTTGCAGTTATCGCGATAAACAGCCAGTGCCTTAATTCCCATTCGCCATGCTTCGATGTGAACTTCTTCAACCTCTTCCACAGTTGCATCTTCAGGCAGGTTCACTGTCTTTGAGATAGCACCTGAAAGGAATGGCTGGCAGGCAGCCATCATGCGAACGTGGCCCATTGGAGCAATTGAGCGCTGACCTAGTGCGCAGTCAAATACTTCATAGTGCTCGAGCTTTAACCCTGGCGCATCGATGACGTGGCCATTTGCTGCGATGAACTCAACGATTGCCTCTACAGTCTCTTGGGCATATCCAAGCTTTACAAGCGCCTGTGGCACTGTCTGGTTAACGATCTGCATGGAACCGCCGCCAACTAGCTTCTTGAACTTAACTAATGAGAAGTCAGGCTCAATACCTGTTGTATCGCAATCCATCATCAGACCGATTGTTCCGGTTGGAGCTAGAACTGAGATCTGCGCGTTGCGCCATCCATTCTTATCTCCTGTTGCAAGACATGCATCCCAGGCCTTATTAGCCTCAGCCCACACATCGATATCTAGCGTTGTTTCAGACTTTGCCGCAGATGATGCTGATGCGTGCTTGCGCATAACGCGAGCATGTGGCTTAGCGTTTTGTGCAAAGCCGGCATACGGTCCAACGATTCCAGCTAACTCAGCTGAGCGCTTGTATGTAATACCAGTCATCAATGATGTGATGGCACCAGCTAGTGCGCGACCACCCTCTGAGTCATAGGCAAGACCGGAAGCCATAAGAAGTGCTCCAAGGTTTGCATAACCAATACCTAATTGGCGAAACGCCTTTGTTGTGTCGCCAATTGCCTCAGTTGGGAAATCTGCGAAACAGATTGAGATATCCATCGCGGTGATGATCAGCTCTGCCGATTTTCCAAATGTTTTTGCATCAAATGATCCATCAGATTTTAGGAACTTCATCAAGTTAAGAGATGCCAAGTTACAAGATGAATTGTCTAGTGACATGTATTCAGAACATGGATTTGATGCGTTGATGCGACCTGACTCTGGTGTTGTGTGCCAGTCATTGACGGTGTCATCGAACTGAACACCAGGATCAGCACATGCCCAAGCAGCTTGTGCGATCTTTGTGAAGAGTGCGCGTGCATCAACGGTGTCGATTACTTCACCAGTTGAACGAGCTGTTAAACCAAATGATTCGCCCTTTTCAACTGCTTGCATAAACTTATCTGAGAGGCGAACAGAGTTGTTTGCATTCTGGTATTGAACAGAGATGATGTCTTTTCCACCAAGATCCATGTCAAAGCCAGCATCGCGAAGTGCGCGAATCTTGTCTTCTTCATTGACCTTTGTCTCAATAAACTCTTCGATATCTGGGTGATCAACATCTAGAACAACCATCTTTGCCGCACGGCGGGTAGCACCGCCTGATTTGATTGTTCCTGCAGAGGCATCGGCGCCACGCATAAATGAGACTGGGCCAGAGGCTGTTCCACCGGATTTTAGAAGCTCCTTTGATGAGCGGATGCGTGAGAGGTTAAGACCAGCACCGGAGCCGCCCTTGAAAATCATTCCTTCTTCGCGATACCAGTTAAGGATGCTGTCCATCGTGTCATCAACAGAGAGGATGAAGCATGCACTTACCTGCTGTGGTTGATTTGTTCCCACGTTAAACCACACTGGTGAGTTAAATGAGAAAACTTGATGTAGCAACATGTATGTCAGTTCGTGTTCAAAAACAAGTGCATCAGCATCAGTTGCAAAGTAGCCGTGCTCTTTTCCTGCCTTGGTATAGGTAAGAACGACGCGATCGATAACCTGCTTCAAAGACCATTCGCGATTTTCAGCACCGAGTGCGCCGCGGAAGTACTTTGTGGTAACAATCATTGATGCGTTCACTGACCATGTGTCTGGATATTCAACGCCATGTTGTTCAAAAACAGTCTCACCGGTTCTCCAGTTTTGCTGTACTACATCACGACGTTCCCATTTAACTTCATCGTATGGGTGTACGCCTTCGTTAGTGTAGATACGCTCGATAGTCAGACCCTTGCCTTTAATGGTGTTGTGGGCCTTGATTTTCGCTGGTCGGTTGATAACCGTCTCTGACATGTGTGGTTCCCCGTATTCGTTAGTTGTTCTGATTGGCTAATGTTTTATTGCTTTGTGGTGCTGATGTAGTGCTATTTTTTTCAGTAATGGGGGTATTACTTTTTCCTGATTGCGCCGGAGAATGGCTAGAAGGTAGAGCTCGCAGGAGAGCGATCTCGCCTTCGAAATCTTCAAGGGAGGCAAAGTTACGGTACACCGAGGCATAACGTAAGTAAGCGACCTCATCGAGTTCTCGGAGTGGCGCAAGGATGGCCATTCCAACTTCTTGAGCTTCAATCTCTGCCTGACCAGTTGAACGTAGAGTCTCTTCCACGCGCTGGGCAAGCAAAACTAGATCATCTTCATTTACTGGTCGTCCCTGGCAGGCCTTGCGAACGCCCACAAGGACCTTCTCACGGCTAAATGGCTCAGTGGCACCGCTTCGCTTGATGATGTTGAGCAAAGCTACTTCTTGAGTGGAAAACCTTTGGCTGCACTGTGGGCACTCACGTCGACGACGGATCTGTGTGCCCTCTTCAATAGGACGAGAGTCAACAACACGGGAATCTTCATATCGGCAGAACGGGCAAATCATCTCGGCGTGTCTCCCTTCGAAATACTAGAAATTCCAACTTTTAGATGTATTGAGTGGAGGAGAAAAACTACCCTATAAACACTACTTATGGAAGTTTTACTGCCTTCGACCCCTACATATAGTAGGAACTATAAAGCATTTCTCGAGGGTTTGCCTGTTGAGTAGCGAAAAGATATCTGTAGGGCGTGTCGGGGCTAGCCCTCTGCTGGGATACGCAGCTTCTGCCCTGCTTGAACGTCATAGCCCTTGAGGTTATTAGCCTCACGGATCGCCTCCACCATCGCCTGAACATCACCGCTTGTATAGGCAGATGCCACAGACCAGAGAGTTTCTCCCCCAGGCACGACCACGCTGATATAGCTCGTTGTTGCCACTACTTCATCACCAGCACCTGATTGGGCAGCAAAACCTGCCACGAGGACCACGCTCAGGGAGGCCACGAACACAGTACGAGCTAGTCGACCACGACGAGTCAATGATGCGCCGGACGGATTGGTCGAAGATGTGAAAGGGCTAGAAAAGCCTTGTAATACACCGTTATTGCTAGCTAATG
>JGI24768J34885_10000521_pt1 | contig 11483 bp, 4 predicted proteins | sample LakOntMetagenome_FD_34885 | JGI IMG/M metagenome (IMG submission 34885) | reverse complement strand
CCAATAACACCTGATTGCATTTTAGATGCATCAATTGAACCGTCTGCTAGATCAGCAGCCGTCAATGTGCCGTCAATAATTGACGTATTTGTAATGTTCTTAAGTGTTTGATAATTAAACGGCATAATTTTCCTCTATTAGATACCTGAATCTACTAACCATCCGTTAGTTGCTCCTGACCAAATTAGGCCAAAGGCAGCGCCGTTTGTGGACACAGTCATGCTGTCTAACTGACCCATAATTCTGTTACCGTTATTTCCAATAGTTAAATTTCTTACACTGAAAGTTCTTGCAAAATCNATGAATCTTATTTGGTCGCCTAGTGTTGGGCTTGCTGGTAGTGTAATTGTAATTGGTGCTGATCCNGTGTCAGCAAACAATCTATCGCCTGCAGATGCTGTGGTGCCACTACTCTGTACAACCCAAGGCTTACCATACTTAGTTTCAACAAACGTCTTAGTCATTAAGTCATAAGTGTTTGTCGGTGTAAAGCTAGAACTAGCTGTTACAGCACTGCCGTTAATTTGTANCGTACCTGTTACTGTTACGTTGTTAGTAAATGTGCCTGAACTGCGGTTATCTGGACCGTTAGTAGTACCCATTACCAGCCAGTTAGTACCATCTGAATATAAGTTAATAGATCCGTTTTGTACCAGTGTTTGNGTTNCGCCGCCTGATGCAACATTAGGTGCACCTTGGAAAACACCGCTAGGTGTTGATAATGTTACAGTGCCAGTAGTTGCATTAAAGAAATGTGCGCCGGCACCAAGAAACATCATTGGATTTGGAACTGTAACAGTATACGGTGCCGTTCCTGTTAATTTAGTAACAATACTTTCGTTAGGGGCAGTAAGAGTTACGGCTCCAGTNGCAGTTGTAACTAGGTTTGTAGTGTTATATCGTGCCATGTTTTTNCGCCCAATTATGTTGTTGAAGTTTCAATGCCGTATACAGTTGTGAATACCCCTGACGCATTGCTACTAACACCAACAATATTTAATCCTGCATTTAAAACTAAACCAGTTCTTTCAAATACACCGTTACCTGGGATAACTGTGTTCCATTCAATCCATTCACTAGAGCTNGGCGTTGTTGTTGACGCCAATGCTAGTTTTAGTGTAANTGAGGTTGCGTTCTGATTTGTAATAGAAACGTTTGCAATAGCATAGTACCCGGTTGGTACCGTGTACAATGTTGTATTACTGCTTCCTACTTGAAATGTTGCTAATCTTCCTGTTGCCATGTTTTATTTCTCCATTTATCGTTGCATAAAGAATCCAAGGGCAACGGGTGCTCCGTCTATGCCGCCTGTAAAATTCATCTTAGCGTTTATATTAATTTGTACGCCAGTAGTAGTACTTATCGTATTACCGGCAATGTAAACTACACCAGATGTTAGTGTATTTACATTCAATGAGCTTTGACCCCCACCAATTTGGGCTGTAATATAGCTTCTAATTGCTCTCTGTGTAGGAACAACATTATCGCTGTTAGCTGTAAAATATGGGTCTGTTGAGAATTGCGTAATAATCGCACTACCAACACCTAATTCTACTGCTCCCAACTGTAAGCTATTCAANCCGCTTAGATTAAATGCTGACGCATTTAATGTAGCAGTACCAGTTGCTTGTTGTACTCCAAATAAGCCACCAACGTTGAAGTTACCGTCTTGGTCAGTACTTGTAAAGAATACTCGTCCGCCGCCACTNGCCAACTGTTGGTTAGCTGTAACTGGCTGATTGTAAGGAATCCCTGGATAATTTGTGCTGGCAAAGTTGCCAGTACCAATGTACAAGTAATCATGTCCAGTTAAACGAACTTGTGAATACTTGAGTCTAGTTGTTACTATGTCGCCATGATTTGGCGCTTGGTAGACTGTAATTGCTGGGTTAATTTGAAGCTGTGCAGAATAATTGCCTGCTTCACCTAACACGTTAGTTACTGTAACTAGTTTAAACCATATACCTGGAATACTTGCAAATTCTACGTTAGCACCAGGCTGTGGTAGTGCATATAATCCTGAAAGATTAACAAACGTACTTGGTTGATACAAGTTAGCACGACCGTCACCAATAACATCTGCACTGGCAGTTGTATTAGCAAGGCCTCTGTTTGTGAAGCTTGGGTTACCTAGCGCACCGTCACCTTGACGAACACGAACTGCTACAACTTTAATCTTGTTAGGATCTGTAATAGTTGCAGTAGAACTTGCTCTGTAAATCAAGTTGCTAGCCGTTGCAGTATTTAATGTTACTGGTGTTGCTGATCCCGGAGTAGCACTGACTTTAAATTGTGTGCTGGTAATAGTTGAACCAATTACATAGTATGTTCTTTCAATTACTAGGCCGCCGGCAGTTGTTCCAAAGAATTCAATTGGCTGTGAATCTACTAAGTTTGTAGTATCATTAACTGTAATTAAATTAGTTGATGTTGTAGTTGCACTAACAGTACCTTTGGCAAATCCTGAACCTGGTTCAATCATACGTATTTCAGTTACTACGCCGCTGGCTGTTCTTACTCTACCTAGAGGTCTTGCACCAGTCTTGAAGCTGGCTCCAACTGTGCCACTAGAACTAGATGCCGCAATCCAAATTGGACTGTTGCCTAGTGTAGCGTTAACTGGATTACCAAATGCTAAAGCTGACCAGTTAGTACTGGATGGCATTGCTCTTTGAGTCCAAGTTACACCGTCTGGACTTGTTGCACAGATTGGTGTTCCGCTAGCAATAGCAAAGAATAAACCTTGACCGTAGGAAACGTGTCCAGTTAACTGCACTAGGTAAGCCAGCTGGGCTTGAATTCCAAGTTACTCCAGTATCATAACTATAAGCTACTGATCTTGAGTTGCTTGCAATAGCAACAAAACGTCCGTTACCGTAGGCAACGCTGGTCCAGGTGCTCAATGCTCCTGGTAAATTGCCGCCAGCAGTCCATGAACTTCCATTAGAACTATGTGCTGTACCGTTGTTTGAACTAATTGCAAGGAATTTGTTGTTACCATAAGTAACTGCGGTGTATGTTCCTGCACCTAATGTAGGTATAGTTCTTGCAGTCCAGTTTTGACCGTTAACACTTGATACGCATCCGTTGGTTCCGCCAACTGCAACAAATACTCCACTACCATATGTAAGGCTTGCCATAGCAGTTGAGAATGCATTTCCAGCTGTCCATGCAGTGCCTAGGCCTGCTGGAGTTTGGTAAGCATTATTTGTGCCGGCAATAGCAATGTACTTGGCATTGCTGTCAACAATTGACACTGTAGGNGTAGAAGTATAACCGCTTCCACCGTCATTACCAACTGCAATTGAGCTTACGCCTGTGTTGGTTAATGTTGCTGTAGCAGTAGCTTGGTTGCTTGAACCGCCACCGCTNAGTGTAACTGTTGGAGCAGANGTATAACCTCTACCCCATGAANNAACAACAATTCTTGTAACTCTGTCAGTTGCCGCTGTTACTGCTGGAGCCACACTATATCCTGATCCTGGAATTGATACTGTTACTGTAGCAATTGCGCCATTTAGCACTGTACAGGTAGCAGTTGCACCAGTACCAGGGCCGCCAAATAATATAGTTGGTGGTGTAGTATAACCCACACCGCCGTTAATAACTCTTACTGTGGCAACCTGATCTGCGGTAGCGGCGCCTGTTGTATTAGCTACACCTAATATTGCTTCTAATACCGCGCCTTGTCCGCCTAATCCGCCAACAACTGCTGTTGCAACTGCATCTTGTCCGCCGCCAAATACAACATCATTCCATGTTGAGCTAGATGGTAGGGCGCCTGCATTTGCCCATGTTATTCCATCATTAGAATAAGATGTTGCTGTGCCGCCAGTTGCAACTGCTACAAATTTCTCACTGCCGTACGTGGCAGCTGACCATTGTGCAGTAGCACTCATAGNTCTTGCAGTGCCTGTAAATCCAGGTGCTGTGTAGCTAATACGTGGTTCAACAATGTATGCTGTTGTCAAATCTAATGCATTTACAATCGGTGTTCCTGCAACAATATGATCCCATCCACTTTCGTATAGTGTAATAGATTGGCCAGTAGTAGTACCAACTGATAATGCGGCTCCGCCTGTTGCAGATGCAACTCTAAACTGTGTGCCGTTAGTAACACTCTGTACATAATACACTGTATTAGCCGCTAATGTTCCTATTGCTGCCGAGAATATTACTGGTTGATTTACATATAAGTTTACAGTTGTTGAAGTTGTAATATCACTACCGCTAGACGCTGTTAAGGTCAATGGAGTAAAACTATCTTTCCACACTGTTGCTTCTTTGCTACCGTTGCTAAAAATTAATACGTTGGCATATTGGCCAACGCCTGTTCCGCCTGTAATTTGTACTCTCATACCAACATATGCACCGCTTAGTGCAGTATCAGTAGCAGCCAATGTAATTGTTGTCTTTGAGCCACCCTGTGCCGCATTTGCCGCACCTGCGTAGTTAGTACCACCAACACCGTTTCCGTCATTTAGATCAATGATTCGTGTTTCAAATACAGCAGTATCACGGAACTCATCACCAATTGCAGTAGCATTATATCCTGCACCGTTGATAGTAGGTGAGTGGTTAGTATAATTCTCACCAGCATTACCAAATTCAAATCTTAAAACGCCGTCAACGCCGTCGGTTACTACGTTAGTGACCAGTGCCTGGAATGCTTTATTATCTATTGTTCCATAGATAGGTACTTCGTAGCTGTCAACGCCTTCTGCAACTACTCCGTATGTACCATATGAACTGTTACCGTTAGTAGCACGGATACGTCCACCTAGCTCTGCCATATACCCAGCATAACCGTAATATGAGAACACAGAAACAAGCTCTGTTAAAGCATTGTTACCAGTACACCATACACCAATACCGTCACTTAATACCTGTGTAAAGTCGTTTGACACGATAGAGCGATTGCCGCCTGCGTGTAAGGCACCGTCAATTTTACAGCCCACACATGCAGTACCAAATGTTGTTACGTTTTGTACGTAACATGATCTGCTGGTAACCCATGCACGACTATCATTTGGACCAAAGCCTGGATCAAGACTTACATATGCACCTGCTGTTGGACGCTTGGTACCAAAGTCATTAGCTTCTGTTAATTCGCCAGTTAAGCCGCTTACTGTCATGTTACGAACACCAGTTGAATTTCTAACATAGAACATGTCTGACTTAATAGAACCACCTACTGCATTATTATACAAGTTGGCTGCAAACAATGATTTATAGTTACCAGTGTATTCTAAATCAAAGATCAATGCGTTAATATATTCTCTCATATCTCTACGACAGAGCGCTGGCTCAAATCCGTATGTTGCTGTTGCAACTCCAAATCCTGCAGATACTGCTAATGTAGATCCGGCAAGTGTTGGATTTTCAACTGTAAATGTTGTTGTACTAGGTACAGTTAGAATCTTATAAGTTTGGCCGGCTGTTACTCCGCCAATCACACCACCGATCACAGTAGTTAACGTACCGGTGCCATCTATTAGATCAAATGTTGCTCCGCCTGTGGTTTCGCTAATTGTAATCTGGGTTGATGTTTCAATAGTCTTTACATAGTATGTAACACCCGACATAAGATTACCGAACCCTGTGCCTGTAAACACTATCGGCATGTTAGCTACAACGCCAACAGTATTTCCAATAGTTACACGATCATTACTGCCAGTGGTTGCTACAGCAATAGTATTAACTGTAGTTGCTGTAAACACTACAGGGTCACCTGCTACTAAATTATGTGCAGAACTTGTTGTAAATGTGTTAGTTGGATTGCCTTGTGTTGAAACTACTGTTCCGCCAAAATTAGCACTGATCCAAGCAGTTGCTTCATTTTCTAAGAACGGTTTGTTAGCACGTAATATTTCAGCACCATTAATTGTTGCCAACGTGTTGTTGTATGTTATAGTACCAACGTATTCAGGAGTCTCGCCAATTCCTTTATCAAGAATATTGATAACAACATCCATGGCTGCTCTTGCTCTTGATCTAGCAGTGGCGTTATTAGCTACTACTGTGGTAATCTGAGTCTTTAAGAATCTTAAAGCACCAATTGTTGCTGATTTTTGAGATGTCAATACAACTAATGCACTGGCAACTGCTCTGTGATANGCCATACCAGCTTTTACAGATCTGTAGTTTGCATCAAACATCATGTCATAACCGACTGCATCAATAATTAACCCAATGTCTCTTGAACAAGTCCCAGGATTATACACTAATGTTGGATAGTTTGTATTAATGTATGAAATTACGGCTGCTTGAATTGTTGCTCTNGCAGTTTGAAGACCAGTGTTTTGTGCAACTAATGTTGCATCAACCCAGCCAGTGCTAGCCAATGACGGTGACGGAATTACNCCAGTATCAATAATTCCAGTAATAATATCTACCAATGCTCCAACAGTGCTGGCCTCTGTGCCTGTTCCTGTTGGNCCTGTTACTCTAGTAACACCTAATTGCAGGGCGGTATAAACGCCACCTTGTGCAATTGCTTGAACTATTGTTTTTAATACTCCATAGGCAGCTAATGTAGCTACTTTATCGTTTGCATCAATTTGTAATTCTGTGTATGAATAATAGGCAGCACCTGCTTGATTGCTGGCAAAGTTTCCACCATAGGTTAAATCGTAGCGCAATGCGTCAATGATGTACCCAATATCTTGTCTACAACTAGCTTGGCTGTAATTATTACCNGGATAATTTGTTGTTAGATATTGAATTAATTCGGCTTGAACAAATTCTTTATTTGCCCATATTAAATTCTTAGCATTTGCTGAATTAGTTGTTATTGTGTACGGATTTGGCCATGTTAATCTTGGCACAGCGCCGCCTGTGATATATGTTGTTATATCATCAATAGTGGTTTTAACTTTAACTACGGATCCAGATGCAACAACACTCTTAACTTTGTATTTTAAGAATTTTAACAATCCTAGTGTTGCAGACTTTTGACTAGATATAACAGTCTGCGCTGAACTAATACCTCTATAGTAAGATTTACCTGCAATAGTTGAAGCAAAGTTAGATCCAAATAGCATATCATAACCAAGAGCATCAACAATTAAACCTACGTCTCGTGAGCATGTTGACTCATTGAATGTCAGAGTCTGATTAAACTTCTTAACCCAACCTACTGCATCACTTTGAATTTCAGCTTTTGCTGCCTGTAGAGCAGTGTTGGCAGCAACAATGTCGCTGGCAACCCATGCAGTTGACGGAGCAATCACTGCTGGGGATGTACCGTTGGTAATCCAGTCAATGACGTTTTGCATACGATCTTGTGCAAATGTGGCTGCTGATGCATTACCACCTGTACCAGTTACTACCTGTGGAGTACTATTTCCAGCTTGCGGAGTAACAGCTAATTTTTGTGCAACGTCGTCAATGATGCTCTTCATGTGAGTGTAGGCTGCAATAGTTGCGGCTTTGCTGTATGACGGAATTGTCAACAATGTGTAACTGAAATATGCACTACCTGTGATTAGTGTTTGTGTATTTCCACCATAGGTAATGTCATAACGGATAGCATCTAAAATGTATTCAACATCTCGTTGGCATTTGGCTTGTCCTGTTGCACCAAGCTGTACCCATACGCTGTTGAAGTTGTTAGAAATATACTGACTAACATCTGCTTTAATAAAGGCATAGTTTTGTGCTATCTGTGTTCTAGCATTGGCAAAGTTTGAATCGTAGCCTGTTGGGTCTGGAATTGACTCAACTGGAGCACCGCCTAGACCGTTAGCTAAAATATCGTACATGACGTCTACGTTAACCATTGTTCTATCAATAGCAGTTTGACTACCCACATCACCTGCAGGCAATGTAGTAACTTGAGTTGCAGTATTGCCAGTAGTTGGTGTTATTGCAATATTTTGCATAACATCACTAGTAATATTTTTAATTCTAGTAAGTGCTGAAATAGTCTTTGTTTTATCATTGGCTAAACTAGCTATTGCTGGAGCAGGTTGAATAACTGAACCGCGAAGCTCGTCACCAACAAGTGCTACATTTTTTGGCACAACAATTGGCAAGATCTCAAAGAATGTACCTGTCTTGATACTAATTGTTGTATTAGCTTGTACTCCCACTGGGATTGCTGTTGCACTGCCTGCTTGTATACCTTTTACAACAATATCTACTAGGCTTACTGCAACGTCATCAATATCTGCTTCTGCTGTCAGTGTTAAGTCAATGTTTTGAATTGCTTGATTACCAACAGATACGCCATTAAGTGTTTGATAATTACTTGCAGGGGTAGCGTTGTTTAAAACTGATGCTACTAATACTTTTAGATAGTTATAGGCTGCAACTGTTTGTGTTGCTTGTTGGCCGAAATTGCTAGTGATATAAGCATTGCCAAGTACGGTATAATAAGATCTTGCAACTTTAACTGAGTCGTCGGTACCGCCATGGCCTATATCGTAAACTAACGCATCTACAATGTAGCCAACATCACGCTGACACTTGTTGTAGTCATAGGCTAATGAGCCAGTCATTGCGGCAGTTTGTGTACCCAATGCTCGTACTATGCCGCCTTGTGTGTTGCTAATTGTAAAATGTGTACCGTCAATTACTTGTTTGACAAAATATTTTGTGCCAGCAGTTACTCCACCTACAGTTCCGCTGAACTGTATTGGCATGTTAGCAGTCAACGAGCTAGTTGAACCTGCTGTAAATTCGTTTGTTGCGGCACTAGATGCAGTGATATTAACAGTGTACGTATATGTAACCCAGTTGCTTACTTCTTTCATTAAGAACTGTTTGTTCTTAGCCAGTAATGCTGTTGAATTTTTATACAAATATCCGTCTTCAATCTGCTTACATGCATATCGAACCGTTTTCCAAGGCTTGTCTAAAGTTAAGCCGTAGCCGCCTTCGAGACTGTCAACGCCTGTAGGAGCAACATATACTAGGTTATTAATAACCCCGTAGTATGCCCATTTTGGATATGCTCCTGAAACACGTAATAGTTGTCCATCTTGACCTAGTGGTAAGCGTGTAGGACCTGTATCGCCATAATAGAATATATCACCTTTGGTAGTTAGTGATGCAGATTCTGCACCAGCAGTTAACAAATTCCAATAGGTGGCTGTGATGTCGTTGTCTGGTCTGTTTGGTGTTGCGCCGATGTGCGCATCAATACAAATGTAGCTGTTAGCACCAAAGAATACAACATCGCCTAACACATAGGCTGTACCTGTTTCCCATGTAGTTGAAATACCTGCTACTGTAACAGCAGTAATTGTACCACTGCTCACGCCGGTAACAGTTATAGTAATATCGTTTACTGGAGTAATACCGCCTACTAGTGAACCTAAAATCTTAATTTGATTAGTGGTAGCGTAGCCGCTTCCTACGTTGTTAACTGTAACAACGTAAGTTGTATTTTGTCTTGTTATGTCAAATGTTGCACTGGTTCCAGTGCCGGACAAGTTAGTTCCAGAGACTCCTGTGTAAGTACCATTAGAAGGTGCCCACTTTAATCCAGAATTTAATTTTGCCCAGTAAGCACCTGTGGGAGGTACTTGATTTGTACTGTCTGCTGTGGCTAGGTAAGTGTAGCCGCCTAGTCGTACCACATCACCAACTTTATAATCAGTTGCACTGTCCCAATCGTTACGGAAATTAAAACCAGTAGTGAATACATCCCAATCTAGTGGGCTTGATGTTGGAGTAGCGCCAGTGTTGTTTCTTTTGGCAATATAAGAGTAACCACCGTAGGTAACAGTATCACCTATTTGGTATACTTCAGTATTGTTCCAAGAATTTTCAAATTCAAAACCGTTTAAGAAAACACTGAACTTGTCTGTTGGAAATGGACTGTTGTCGGAAGTGTGGTGTGCTGTACAAATCCAAAGGTCTGCACCGTACTTGACAATGTCATTAATACGATAGCGAGTTGCATCAGCAACCCATTCGTTTCTATAAACAATACCTTGATTGAATACATCCCACTTGACCAAATCTGCTTCTAATCCAACACTGGCAGAAGCGTTAGATATATGTGGGGTATTACATACATAGGTAGTTCCACCGTATGTAACAAAATCGTTAACTTTGTAACGAACTGCGGTTGCCCAGGCACCCTTCCAGTCAAAACTTTCTGCAAAAAGATCCCAACTGGCTAAATTTTGTTCAAGTCCTAAGAAATTAGGAGACGCATAAGTAGCAGAAGTATGTATTTGTTTACATATGTAAATCATACCACCATACTTAACTATGTCACCTAAATTGTAGTATGTAGACGGAGTCCAATCATTTTTCCACTCTTGGCCGTCTGCTACTAAATCCCATTTTCTAGGAATAGCAATGCTATCAGTAGCCCATTCATCCGACTCGTGATTTAATACGCAAATAAAGCTCTTGCCACCTCTGCTAATTACATCGTCTACGACGTAGTTGTTACCTGTGGACCAATTGCCCTGCCATACAAATCGTATTCTACCAAGTTTAAATTCTGCCATTTTTTTATCCTCTGATAATATTTATCTTTTCTGTTTTTCTTATCTACGCCACCACGTTTTAATGAAGTATTGTAAAGCTAATCCGTCACCTGCCCAGGCTGCTGAATCTCCAGCAACTACTACCTTGTTAATCATTTTGATTGAAGAACCAGTTTGACCTTCTGGAATTGTGTTTTCTATCTTATCAGGGCCACCTATTCTAACAACACCGGCAGTTGTTTGTCCAGTAAACGTGTTAGAACCGCCCTGACTTAGTCTACCAGTCAAATATGCTTTGATTGCTCGTTGGGTTGGTATTGTGTTGTTACTATTTGCAACAAACGTACTGTCTGTTGAAAATTGTCTAATTACAACACCTGCTCCGCCAACAGCAATACCGCCTAGGCTCAACTGATCTAATCCTTCTAACCCAAACTGTGTAGCACTAATTGTAATAATACCAGTAGCTTGTTCAACGCTAAACAATCCACCAACACGGAAGTTTCCGTCTTGGTCAGTTGATGTATAGAACACACGGCCATTATTAGATTCAATAACTTGATCTTGTGGCGCCAACTCGGTGTCCTGTGGGAATCCTGGATAGTTTGATTGATCCTTGTTACCGTAACCAATATTTAAGAAGTCGTGTCCAGTTAAACGAACCTGACTATACTGTGTTCTGATAGTCACATCATCTAAATGATCAGGGCTTCTAGCTCTTGAAATATCCGGAGCAACTGCTAATGTTGCCATAATATTAGGAGCAACAGTTCCAAACATTGCAGTTGCGCTGGTAATTTTATAAGAAACAGTTTCGGCCCCAATAATTAAGTTATCACCCGGACGAGGTAATCTAGTTAATTCTGTACAGACTAAATTAAATCCTGTTTGATATGCGTCGGCAAAACCGTTTCCGTTAACTGTAATACTTGTAGAATTGGTATTATATCCTGTTCCTCTGCTTACAAAAGTTGGATTTGCTAAGACACCGTTTGCAGATCTAATAATTACTCCAGCTAGATGACTAGCATTTGG
>JGI24768J34885_10000518_pt1 | contig 11499 bp, 10 predicted proteins | sample LakOntMetagenome_FD_34885 | JGI IMG/M metagenome (IMG submission 34885) | reverse complement strand
AATTTTGCCGATTATAGATCGTATCGATAAGCTAGAGGCGGGTTTAATGCCCTCACTCATGGAAAAAGCAGGTGAGCAGGGTCTTTTGTCTACTTCTTGCCCCGAAGAGTATGGTGGCCTAGGAAAAGATTTTATTACATCTACTATTGTTAATGAAGCACTAGGTGGAGGCTATTCTTTTTCGGTAGCTATTGCTGCTCATACAGGTATTGGTACCCTTCCTATTTTATATTTCGGAACAGACGCGCAAAAACAAAAATACATCCCTAAGCTAGCAAGTGGCGAGTGGAAAGGTGCATATGGTTTAACAGAGCCTAATAGTGGTAGCGATGCACTTAGCGCAAAAACAAATGCCGTTTTATCAGGTGATGGACAGCATTATATTTTAAATGGACAAAAATGTTGGATCACCAATGGTGGTTTTGCAGACGTCTACACTGTATTTGCAAAAATCGACGGTGAAAAATTTACTGGGTTTATTGTTGAAAGAGGTACCGAAGGTTTCACCCAAGGTCCCGAAGAACATAAAATGGGTATCAAAGGATCTTCTACCGTTCAATTGTATTTTCAAGACTGCAAAGTGCCTGTAGGCAACGTTTTGGGCGAAATAGGCAAAGGACATATCATAGCGTTTAACGTACTTAATATTGGTCGTTTAAAATTATGTGCAGCAACATTAGGTGGTGCTAAAAGAGCAACTACAGTGACTGTGCAATACGCAAAAACAAGAGAGCAGTTTAAATTGCCTATTGCAAAATTTGGTGCCATCAAACATAAGATGGCAGAAATGGCTATAAAAATGTGGGTGTGCGAGTCTGGTTTATACCGAACAGCAAAATGGATTGATGATAAGGAACATGCTTTGCTACAAGAAGGTAAAACTTTTGCAGAAGCCTTGCTAGGTGCCGCAGAAGAATTTGCTATTGAGTGTGCGATGTTAAAAGTATTTGGTAGTGAAGTACTTGATTTTGTGGTAGACGAGGGTGTGCAAATTCATGGTGGAAATGGCTTTAGTGATGAGTATCAAATTTCAAAAGGATACCGCGATAGTAGAATCAACCGCATTTACGAAGGTACCAATGAAATTAATCGGTTACTAACTGTAGACATGGTGTTAAAGCGCGCCATGAAAGGAAAATTAGATTTAATGACACCTGCTATGGCGGTGCAAAAAGAACTCATGAGTATTCCAGATTTTGGTGATACCGATGATGCGGCTTTTGCAAAAGAAATTAAATACATCAAAAATTTTAAGAAAGCGATATTAATGGTGGCAGGTGCTGCTGTCCAAAAATTGATGATGCAACTTGAAAAAGAGCAGGAAGTACTCATGAATATTGCAGATATGGCCATTGAAGTATTTCATACCGAGAGTGCACTTCTACGTGTAATGAAACTTACTCAAAAAAATGGAGAAGTAGCTACAAGTATTGAAATAGATATTATGCGCACTTATTTATATGATGCCGCAGACCGTATCAATAAAGCAGGTAAAGATGCACTCAATAGTTTTGCAGATGGTGATGAACTTCGCATGATGCATATTGGACTTAAGCGCTTTACCAAAGTAGACCCATATAATACCAAAGAGTCTCGCCGCAGAATTGCAGACAGGTTGGTAGCGGATGATGGCTACAAGCTTTAATTGAATTCTATTTTTTGTATCTTGGCTACATGAATCATGTAAGGGCCACCCTATGTACCGCTATCTTTTTTATACAGTCAGTTGCCGCGCAAAACACCGGCTACACTGGTTTTTGGGCCAGAACGGCGGGTAAATTACCGGCTTTAGCATATGGCCTTGGCGAAGACAGGCTAGGCGGTGCCAAAATGGGCTACCTTGACACGAGCGTGTTACTTAAGGTGGTGGATACTGCTAAATCTATGTTTCAGGTGCAGCTTTCAAAAAATCATTTTGCCTACATCGATAGGCAGTTTATTATAGTAGATACAACCGCACTTGACAAGCCACTTACTCCTTTTCCGTATACCAGTAATTCCATTATTGCAAAAGGAGATTCTTTATTTGATTATGTTTCTATTCGGCTACCGGAAAAACTTCCGTATAAATCTTGGATGGATATTAATCCATCTACTATTGTTGTAGAAATTTATGGTGTTGCTTCCAATACCAACTGGATTACACAGCTCTCTAGTTTGCAAGAAGTAAAAAATATTTACTATCATCAAGTAGAAGATGATGTGCTTAGGGTAACTATTGAGTTACAACACAAGCAACACTGGGGTTATGCGCTTTCCTACGGTGCTAAAGGACTCGAACTAATCGTAAGAAGACCGCCACAAAAATTAGACCTTAACACCATGATTGTAGCCATTGATGCAGGACATGGTGGAACCAACGTGGGGGCTAGTGGAATTTGTACCAATGTTCAAGAAAAAAATGCCACTTTATTATTTGCCAAGGCGCTAGAGCAACATCTAAGAGATGCAGGTGTTGAAAATGTACTCATGACGCGCAATTCAGATTCTACGTTTGATAACAAAGACCGGATATTGTGGCTGCAAGCACAGCTTCCACATGTGGTAATTAGTCTTCATTTAAATTCAAGTAATAGCCCTTACATTAATGGAGTTAGTACCTATTACAAGCATGTCGGATTTAGGCCCCTCACACAAACTATTTTAAATAGGATGTTAGAACTGGGCCTTAATGAATTTGGCAATGTGGGTAGTTTTAATTTTGCACTCAGTCAACCAACTGAGTTCCCCAGTTGTTTAGTAGAAGTAGCCTTTTTATCTAACCTAGATGATGAGCAAAAAATTATTAACCCCGATTTTCAAAAAGACGTTGCTAAAAAAATTCATGCAGGATTACAGGATTGGATAAAAAGAGTAGAACGTTAAAACCTTTAAAAACACAACAATGGATAATTCAATACAAGAGTTTAATGATTACCGTCAAAAAATGAATGACGTTATATTAAGTAAAGACAACCTCGTTTTAAAGCGTTTGTGGAATTTAGATACCAATACCTACGACGACGGTGCCATCGATAAAAAAACAAAAGAAATGCTAGGCCTCGTAGCAAGTATGGTACTCAGATGTGACGATTGTATCAAGTACCACCTTCAAAAATGTCATGAGTTAGGCCTTTCTACAGACGAAGTGTATGAAATATTTGCAGTAGCCAACATTGTAGGCGGAACTATTGTTATACCGCATACCCGCCGAGGTGCCGAATTTTGGGAGGCGCTTGTAAAAGGGTAAAAATTTTGTGTTCATTATTAAATTTAGTCGGACCTTTAGGGCTCGAATCATTCAAATAATACCAGATGTCTACAGATACTATAACCGAAGCGCCTATTTTAACCGCTAAAGATTTTGCAACAGATCAAGAGGTTCGTTGGTGCCCAGGCTGTGGAGATTATTCTATTTTGGCCCAGGTTCAAAAAGTGATGCCAAATATTGGTGTTCCCAAAGAAAACATCGTCATTATTAGTGGTATTGGTTGTAGTAGTCGTTTTCCTTATTACATGAATACATTTGGTATGCACTCTATTCATGGACGTGCAACGGCAATCGCTAGTGGTTTAAAAGCCACTAGACCCGAGTTAAGTGTTTGGATTGTAACTGGTGATGGAGATAGTTTAAGTATTGGAGGTAACCATACCATTCATTTATTACGTCGAAATTTTGACGTTAATATTATGATGTTTAACAACCAAATTTATGGTTTAACAAAAGGGCAGTATTCACCAACTTCCGAAGAACATAAGATTACAAAAAGTACGCCTTACGGAAGTATCGATCATCCATTTAATCCAGCTGCTTTGGCACTTGGTGCCGATGCAAGTTTTATTGCACGCAGCATGGACCGTGATCCTAAGCACCTACAAGCAATGCTTACACGTTCACATCAACACAGAGGCGCTTCATTTTTAGAGATCTACCAGAACTGCAACATCTTTAATGATGGCGCTTTTGAAATATTTACAGAAAAAGCAACCAAGCAGGAAGAGGCTTTATTTTTAGAACAAGGCAAACCATTAATTTTTGGTGCTAATGGTAACAAGGGTATCAAATTTGATGGATTAAAACCTGTTGTTGTAGAACTTGGAGAAGGTGCTAGTACCGATGATTTATGGATCCACGACGAAAGAGATTTTTATAAAGCACAAGTGCTGGTTCGATTATTTGATTCGCCTACTAAACTAGACGGACATTTTCCAAGACCTTTTGGTGTTTTCTTTGAAACCGATAGAGCTTGTTACGAAGACGTAATGGCCATGCAAATCGAAGAAGTGATCGCTACAAAAGGAAAAGGCGATTTGGATAAAATGCTACGTGGCCGCGAAGTGTGGGAGATTCTATAACATGTTATTAGAAATACATCCTAACAACCCCAACCCTCGACATATTGCTACCGTAGTAGACTGTCTTAAAAGCGGTGGCATTATTGCGTACCCTACCGATACTATTTATGGATTGGGTTGTGATATATTTCATCCCAAAGCCATAGAAAAAATTGCACAAATAAAAGGGGTAGATCCTAGTAAAGCACAATTAAGTTTTGTTTGTGCCGACCTTTCCGATTTAAGTAAATACGCTAAGTCTATTTCAACACCACTGTATAGGCTGCTAAAAAATTATTTACCGGGTCCTTTTACATTTATTTTACCAGCGAGTAAGCAAGTGCCAAAGCTTTTACAAAATAAAAAAAACACCATCGGACTTCGTATACCAGATAATAATATTGCCAGTGCCATTGTTGCTGCACTCGAACATCCTATTTTATCAGCGTCTTTACCTGGCGAAATGGTAGAAGACTACACCGACCCTTTCGTCATACATTCCAACTTTGAAAAATTAGTTGACATCGTAATTGATGGCGGTATTGGCGGTATGATTCCTTCTACCATTATTGATTGTACCACCGATGATTACACCGTTATTAGAGAAGGTGCGGGGGTGTGGGAAGGATAGCAAAACTTTTTCTATGGTGCTCACATAATCCGTGTACCTCAATAGCTGCGCGGTGTACAGCGGTTCCGTATCCCTTGTTTTTATTCCATCCATACATAGGGTATGCATTATGCAGTGTATCTAAATAAGCATCTCTATGTGTCTTTGCTAAAATACTCGCAGCTGCAATCGATGCATATTTACCATCGCCTTTTACAATGCAGGTATGTGGTAATTTTTTATAGGGCTTAAAGCGGTTGCCATCAACAATTAAATATTTTGGCTTTTTATTGAGTGCAGCTACTGCCAAATGCATCGCTTTAATAGAAGCTTGTAAAATATTGATAACATCAATTTCGGTGTGTGATATACTTGCAACGGCCCATGCAANGCGCTTCTTTTTCNATGATNGGTTTTAAAATAGCTCTATTTTTTTCNGTNANTTTTTTACTATCATTTAAAAGCGGNTGGTAAAAATTNGGCGGTAAAATAACAGCTGCTGCAAATACCGGTCCTGCATAACAACCCCTGCCGGCTTCGTCAAGCCCTGCTTCTAATAGCGCTGTTTGATAGTTGTTCAGTAACATGGTTTATTGTTTCCACAATTTGATGCAAAATAGGTAAAAAATAAGATGCATCTAATTGCTATCTTTGTATCGTATGAATTCTGCAAATCGTTCCAATAAATTAGTAGCAAACTGGCTTTTAGTGGGTGTCGTCATGACGGTCATTCAATTTGTGCTTGGTGGTGTTACACGTTTAACAGGCAGTGGGCTTTCTATTACGGAGTGGGAAGTAATAACGGGTGCGCTTCCGCCACTTTCAGAGCAGGCATGGCTTATTGAGTTTGCGAAATATAAACAAACGCCACAGTTTCAATTATTAAATTTTGAGTTTGATCTAGAAAATTTCAAATACATATTTTTTTGGGAATGGTTTCACCGTTTGTGGGCCAGAATTATTGGTCTTGTTTTTGCGGGTGGATTTATTTGGTTTATACTAGCTAAGCATTTTAAAAAAGAAATGATTAAGCCACTGGCGGTACTCTTTTTTTTAGGCATCATGCAAGGTGCTATTGGTTGGATTATGGTAGCGAGTGGATTAGAAGGTGACGCCGTGTATGTAAAGCCAACTCGCCTCGCACTGCATTTTATTTTTGCATTAGGTTTACTCTCTTATACATTTTGGTTTGCACTGCAACTCCGGGTTCCAACAACAGCACTACAAATTTCTGCTGGCATGCATCAGGCAGTTAAAAAAGCCAAGTCATTTAATTTGCTAATACTTGCGCTACTAGTGCTACAACTCATGTATGGCGCCCTTATGGCGGGACACAAAGCAGCCATGGTTGCACCTACTTGGCCAACCATCAATGGCGACTATTTACCTAGTAATTTATTTTCCGACCCTAACTTTTTCCTAAACTTTATTGAAAACAAAATTCTTGTGCACTTCATGCACCGTGGTATCGCCTATATTTTGTTAGTACTCATAATTTATTGGACAGTGCAACTCTACCGAATTAATGGAAGCTCATTTTTTAACCGCATTAAAATACTACCCATCTTACTTGTTGTCTTACAAGTACTACTTGGTATAGCAAGCCTACTCTATGCGCGCAGCATTATACCTGGTGTATGGGGTATTTTTGAATGGATGGCACAAATACACCAACTAGTAGGGATGAGTTTACTACTTAGTTTAGTAGCTACTTATTACGTGATGCGGGCACAAACAAAGTAAAATATCCAGGCAATACTTTTATGGAAATATTTTGAGCGGTAGCAACGGCTTCGCCATCTATATGTAAGGGCGCTAATTTTAAATTATTAATTTCTAAACTAGGCGTTTGAAAGTATAAAATGTTTTTATGCTCCATGTCCTGGACAAGCTGCTCCATTTTGTTATTGCCACTTAATTGTTTTAAAATAGCGTAAGGTAATTTTACTTTGTGCATTTTTTGCACGATAATAACATCTAGAAGTCCATCATTTAGTTTTGCTTGCGGAGCAATGGTTACGTTGTTGCCAAATTGATTGCTATTGGCAATGCTAATTAAAAACGCGTCTGCAAAAAAACCAAAGTCAGGTAGTTTTATTTCAAAACCATACGGCTGTGCTTTAAAAAAATGAAGCAAACTTTCTTTGGTGTAATTGAAAAAACCGCGTTTTGCTTTGCGTGCAAAATTATGTGCTACTTGTGCGTCAAACCCGAGCCCACTAAGCATGCAGGAGAACATTTCATTAATTGTAAAAGCATCTACTGGCATGGTATTGCCATCAATAATTACCTGCAATGCTTTTTTAATTTTTGTAGGGATACCTGCAGCCCTTGCAAGTCCATTGCCTGAGCCTACTGGTAAAATGCCAAAGCGAACGGGTAAGGATGCAAACCCCTGAACCACCTGATTAACGGAGCCATCACCACCAACAATAATAATATCAGTAATTCTTTTTGCAACTATTTGTTCTTTAAGAAGGTTATAATTACCAGTCGCGTTGGTGTACTCAATCTCAAAAGAAATATGTACTGCATTTAATTTATCGGTTATAAAACCAATAAGTTTTTCTTTCTTGCGTGTCCCAGAAATGGGGTTCACTAAAAATAGCAGCTTACGTTGTAACATATTTACCATTTAATAAGCGCACTAGCCCATGTAAATCCACTTCCAAATGCCGCTAAACAAACAAGGTCTCCTTCTTTAATTAAATTTTTCTCATACGCTTCGCAAAGTGCGATAGGAACAGATGCAGCTGTTGTATTACCATACTGCATAATATTATTGTACACCTGATCATCGCTAAGGCCTAATTTTTGTTGCACAAACTGAGCAATACGCAAATTGGCCTGATGTGGTATTAGCATGTTTAAATCGGAAGCCTCGTAACCACTCGTGTGTAAGGCTTCTAGTATTACTTCCGGAAATTTTACAATTGCTTTTTTAAATACTGCAGGACCATCCATAAATGGAAAGTTTTCTGCATTGTCAATCATTTTATGACTCAAAAACATTTGCCCAATGGCCGCTTCGTCAAAACTTGCATAGTTGCCCCAATGATTGGCATGCGTACCAGGGTTGTACATCGCTAATATTTCTGCAGCAGCACCGTCACTGTGTAAGTGTGTACTTAAAATTCCTTGGCCAGCATTTGTGGCGGGTTGTAAAACAACGGCGCCAGCGCCGTCTCCAAAAATGACAGAAACATTACGACCCCTAGTGCTAAAATCAAGTCCAAACGAATGTTTTTCACTTCCTATAACAAGTATGTTTTTATACATGCCTGTCTTTATAAATTGATCAGCAACGCTAAGTGCATATACAAATCCACTGCACTGATTTCTAATATCTAGTGCACCAATTTCTTTCATGCCCATCGCTCTTTGAACCAGTACGCCGCAGCCCGGAAAATAATAATCGGGAGAGAGGGTCGCAAATACAATAAAATCAATGTCTTCAGCTGTAGTGCCCGCTCTTTCAATGGCAATTTTAGCAGCTTCCACCGCCATGGTTGTGGTGGTTTCTTCGGTGCGGTGCGCGTATCTTCTTTCTTTAATACCTGTCCTTTCAACAATCCACTCGTCACTGGTTTCCATATAGGCAGTGAGGTCTTGGTTGGTTACCACATTAGAGGGTAAGTATTTTCCAATACCTGCAATTTTACTACTTAACATACATTACTTTTTTTAGATGCATTATTTGCTCCAAAAATAAAGCAGTTTCTTTTTCTACACTAACTATATCATTAGACTGAATCGGAGAGGCCATAACATGATTGCCCGCCTCCGGAATTGGTACCATTCTTTTTAAATTGGCAGGCGTAGCTATCCCTGCAAACATTTCTTTCATCGCCGATACTTTTACAACAGGGTCCTGATTTTTTTCATCCTTAAAATAATAAAGCGTTAGTAGCGGACATTTAATTTTATTAAAATGACTAGGNATCATGGTGGTTTCGAGTAATTCTTGCAACTCCACAATGGCTTCTAANCNNTAATGATCGTTCCAGTATTTTTTAAACTCAGGTGGTTTGTTTTTNATGATATTTTCTTTTCCGCCTGTCACCATTCTTGCTATTTGTAAGCCCCATGGGTTGTTGCTTAAAAATGCAAGAGGGTTATTGATAGCAATATTGGGAGAATATAAAACGAGTCCGGCTACATCTTCAAAATTAGATGCTAGTTCAAGTGCAACGGTTCCACCCGTAGAAGTGCCCATTAAAATAACCTTATCGCCAAGTTGTTTACCAATGGCATAGGCTTCCTTTGCCGACTCCCACAAACTAGTGGCGGTCATATTTACAAGTGGATCTATTGTATCAATACCATGTTCCGATAACCTTGCGAGGTACATATTGCATCCAAATTGTTTGGCAATATTTTTATGTACAGGATTACCTTCTTCCTGACTAGCGCTAAACCCATGCAAATACACAATTACATAAGGTGTTTTAGCTTTGGTGCTATCATTGGCCCAAACAATACGGGCTTCATTGTCTGGTTTTACCTTATGCTTTGCCTCATTAATAGCCACGTAAGCTTCCAGTGCGGCTGCCTCTGAAGGAACTTGTATTAAGTTATTGTTATAATTAGGAGTCGTGGGCTTAGGGCCTAAAAAATAAACAACGGCAAGCACTGCAACGAGTGCAGCTATCATCTTGAGTAAACGCTTCATAGTTAAATTTATAGGCGTAAATATCTTGTTTTCGCTTGATATTAGGGTAAACTAACCGTTAATTATTGGCATTCTGGCCTCTGCTTTGCTTTTATCGGGTTTCTTAGCTTATAATCCTTACCTTTGCAGCCTTAAAAAAGCACATGGAAATAAGAAACATCGCCATTATTGCGCACGTTGACCACGGTAAAACGACCCTAGTTGACAAAATTTTACACGCAACAAAGGTGTTTAGAGACAATCAAGAAACTGGCGACCTTATCATGGATAGCAACGAGCTAGAACGTGAGCGTGGTATCACCATCTTAAGTAAAAACGCATCTGTAACTTATAAAGGCGTAAAAATTAACGTTATTGACACTCCAGGTCACTCTGATTTTGGTGGTGAAGTAGAACGTGTATTAAAAATGGCCGATGGCGTTTGCTTGTTAGTCGATGCTTTTGAAGGTCCAATGCCTCAAACAAGATTCGTATTACAAAAAGCGCTTCAATTAAATTTAAAGCCAATTGTAATTATTAATAAGGTAGATAAACCAAACTGTCGTCCTGACGAAGTGCATGATGCAGTATTTGAATTATTCTTTAACCTTGATGCTACTGAGGAGCAATTAGATTTCCCTACATTTTATGGTAGCGGTAAAAACGGTTGGTTCAATGATACCTTAACAGCTTGTGATAATATCGATCCATTATTAGATGGTATCTTAAAATTTGTGCCACCGCCGGATGCAAAAACAGGTGCTACACAAATGCAAATTACGTCACTCGATTATTCTACATTCCTTGGCCGTATTGCCATTGGAAAAGTAGAGCGTGGTGTGATCAAAGAAGGCCAAAACGTAGTTTTGGTGCAGGCAGACGGTTCTATCAAGAAAAGTAAAGTGAAAGAGTTGTATGTGTTTGAGGGGATGGGTAAGCGTAAAGTAACAGAAGTAGTTTCTGGTGATTTATGTGCTGTGGTTGGACTTGAAGAGTTTAATATTGGTGATACCATTGCTGATCCTGAAACGCCAGAGGCTTTACCAGTCATTAGCGTAGACGAGCCTACCATGAGTATGACTTTTAGTATCAACAATTCTCCTTTCTTTGGTAAGGAAGGAAAGTTTGTTACCTCTCGTCACATTCGTGATCGTCTCATGAAAGAAACAGAAAAAAACTTAGCACTTCGTGTAGAAGAAACAGATAGTGCTGATAGCTTTTTAGTATACGGTCGTGGTATCCTTCACTTAGGTGTATTGGTAGAAACTATGCGTAGAGAAGGGTATGAGTTAACAGTGGGCAATCCACAAGTACTTGTAAAAGAAATCGACGGAAAAAAACATGAGCCTTTTGAAATATTAGTAGTTGATGTGCCTTCCGAATTTAGTGGTAAGGCTATCGACCTTGTTACACAAAAGAAAGGCGAAATGCTAGTGATGGAATCTAAAGGAGAAATGCAACACCTTGAGTTTGATATCCCTTCTAGAGGTCTTATAGGTCTTCGTTCTCAAATGTTAACACAAACTGCTGGTGAAGCTGTAATGGCGCACCGCTTTAATGAATATAAGCCTTGGAAAGGACCAATACCTGGTCGTAACAACGGTGTGCTTATTGCTAAGTTTGGTGGTACTACTACTGCTTACTCTATTGATAAGTTACAAGACAGAGGACGTTTCTTTATTGAACCAGGAGACGAAGTATACATCGGGCAAATTTTAGCGGAACACATTAAACCAGGTGATTTAAACATCAACGCTGTGGAAATGAAAAAGCTAACCAACCACCGCGCAAGTGGATCTGATGATAGCGTTCGTATCACACCAAAAACACAATTTACCCTAGAAGAGTGTATGGAGTACATTCAACAAGATGAGTGTATCGAAGTAACACCTAAATCTGTAAGAATGCGTAAAACGCATTTAGA
>JGI24768J34885_10000515_pt1 | contig 11519 bp, 6 predicted proteins | sample LakOntMetagenome_FD_34885 | JGI IMG/M metagenome (IMG submission 34885) | reverse complement strand
ATGCCTGTACTTCGTAAACCAAGCAATCCTATTAAGGGGGTTGATGGTAATATGATTGTCAATGGCGCTATTGATTATTGGGAGGCAGAGGTTGACTCATTAAAGAATGACCCTGATGCATTGAATGAATTTTACCGTCAGTTTCCAAGAACAGAGTCGCACGCATTTAGAGATGAAAGCAAGGCTGCTCTATTTAACTTGACTAAGTTATATCAGCAGATTGACTTTAACGATACATTGATTAAAGAGCATCACTATACTAGAGGTTCATTTAGTTGGAAGGATGGCATCAAAGATACGCAGGTTATATTTACTCCTGATCGAAGGGGGAGGTTCTTAATTGCTTGGGCTCCTGCAAAGCATTTGCAAAACCAAGTACACACAAAGAATGGTATTAAATATCCCGGTAATGATCATATGGGGGCATTTGGATGTGACTCCTATGATATCTCAGGAGTTGTTATAGGGCGTGGTTCAAATGGTGCGCTACATGGTCTAACTAAATACCATATGGACGAAGGTCCTGTTAACCAATTTTTTTTGGAATACATTGCTCGTCCGCAGACAGCAGAGATATTCTTTGAAGAGGTACTAATGGCATGTGTATTTTACGGTATGCCAATATTGATTGAGAACAACAAACCACGATTGCTGTATCATTTTAAGAACAGAGGGTATCGCGGATTCTGTATTAACAGACCGGATAAAGTTTATGCTAAATTATCTAAGACAGAGCGTGAACTAGGCGGTATACCAAACTCATCTGAGGATGTCAAGCAGGCGCACGCAGCTGCGATTGAATCTTACATAGAGAAGTACATAGGTGTTCAGGAAGATGGGGAAATGGGCTTCATGCCATTCAATAAAACATTAGAGGATTGGGCTAAATTTGACATTAGCGATCGTACAATGTTTGATGCTACAATTAGCTCAGGATTGGCTATTATGGCTTGTCAGAAGCACTTATATCAACCCGAGGTAAAAGAGTCAAAAATAAGCATTAAATTTGCTAGATATAATAATAAAGGGAATATTAGCTCCTTAGATACATGAAAGACGTAAAAATTAACATATCCTCAACATCATTTCCGAGTCAATTCGCAACTGATGCAGAGAAAGAAACCGCTGAATTTGGTATCCAAGTTGGACAAGCCATACAGTACGAGTGGTTTAGAAAGGATGGTAATCAATGTAGATACTACAGTCAATGGCGTGACTTTCACCGCCTTCGTTTATATGCGCGTGGTGAGCAGCCTATTCAAAAATATAAGGATGAGCTTGCTGTTGATGGTGATTTGTCTTACATCAACCTTGATTGGACACCTGTTCCAATCATTCCTAAGTTTGTTGACATTGTTGTCAATGGAATGTCAGACCGTCTATTTAAGGTTAAGGCATATGCTCAAGATGGAATGTCTCAGGCAAAGAGAAACAAGTATCAAGATATGATTGAAAGTCAAATGGTTGCAAAAGACCTTTTGATGAACATACAAGAGCAGACAGGTGTAGATCCATTTGTGATGAACCCTGATGAGCTTCCAAGCACTGATGAAGAGCTATCATTGTATATGAACCTCAACTACAAACCTGCAATTGAGATTGCAGAAGAAGAGGCTATCAATACCATACTTGCCGAGAATAGATACGATAACATTCGTAAGCAGTGTGACTATGACTTAATGACTATTGGTATCGCTGTTGAGAAGCATGAGTTCCTTCCGGGAGCAGGTGTTCAAATCTCATACGTAGACCCCGCAAACATTGTATACAGCTACACTGAAGACCCATACTTTAGAGATTGCTTCTATTGGGGTGAAATCAGAACGCTTTCTATAACTGAGCTTTACAAGATTGACCAATCACTCACTCGTGAGGATTTAGAGGAGATTTCAAAATATAGCCAAAGTTGGTATGATTACTATAATGTAGCTCAATTTTATGAAAACAATGTTTTTTACCGTGATACGTGTACTCTTTTATACTTTAATTATAAGAGTACTAAGAAAATTGTTTACAAGAAGAAAATTCTTGATAATGGAAATACTCGAGTAATTGAGAAGGACGAGAACTTCAATCCTCCTGTGGAAATGATGGAGGAAGGTCGCTTCGAAAAGATAGAGAAAACAATTGATGTTTGGTATAATGGTATTATGGTTATGGGTACCAACATCTTGCTTAAGTGGGAGATGGCTGAGAATATGGTAAGGCCAAAGTCAGCTACTCAGCACGCGCTTCCAAACTATGTAGCGGTTGCACCACGTATGTATAAGGGTGTTATTGAATCAATGGTTCGTAGAATGATACCATTTGCTGACCTCATCCAATTGACACACTTGAAGCTTCAGCAAGTCATCTCACGTGTTGTACCTGATGGTGTATTTATAGATGCTGATGGTCTTAATGAGGTAGACCTTGGAACAGGTGCTGCATACAATCCTGAGGATGCACTTCGACTATACTTCCAAACAGGTAGTGTTATTGGTCGTAGCTACACACAGGACGGAGAGTTTAATAATGCTCGTGTTCCAATCCAAGAGTTAAATAGTAACTCAGGCGCTGCTAAGACGCAAATGCTTATTGCAAACTACAATCACTATATGGATATGTTGCGTTCAGTAACAGGCCTTAATGAGGCTAGAGATGGCTCTGACCCTGATCCTCGTGCGTTGATTGGTGTACAGAAGCTTGCAGCACTTAATTCAAACACAGCTACACGTCACATTCTTGAGGGAAGCTTGTATATGTTTAAGTCTATCGCTGAGGCTCTTACATATAGAGTTGCAGATATACTAGAGTATGCTGACTTTAGAGATGACTTTGCTAATAAGATTGGCAAATACAATGTATCTATTTTAAATGAAATTAAAGACCTGTACGTATATGACTTCGGAATTTTCATCGACATCTCTCCAGACGAAGAAGAGAAAGCACAGCTTGAGCAAAACATTCAAATTGCTCTATCTAAAGGTGATATTAACCTTGAGGATGCAATTGATATACGTGAGATTAAAAATCTCAAGTTGGCTAACCAACTCTTAAAACTCAAACGAGTTAAGAAGGAAGAGAAGGAGCAACAGCGTGCAATGCAGGCTCAAGCTATTCAAGCACAACAGCAAGTTCAAATTCAGCAGATGGCTGCCCAAACTGCTATGCAAAAAATTCAACTTGAGACGCAATCTAAAATGCAAATTAAGCAAGCTGAGGTGGCTTTTGAAATTGAGAAGATGAAGAATGAGGCTATGCTCAAGCAACAATTAATGCAGACTGAGTTTGATATGCAAATGCAACTTAAGGGTGTTGAGGTTGAGTCTGTAGACAAAAGAGAAAAGGAAAGAGAAGAAGCTAAAGCTAAGCGTATTAGTCAACAAAACTCAGAGCAATCTAAGTTGATTAATCAAAGAAAGAACAACCTACCACCAATCAGTTTTGAATCCAATGAGGATTCCCTTGATGGCTTTGACATGGCTGAATTTGAGCCACGTTAAAACAATAAAAAATAATATATAACTTTGTAAAAATTAAATCAAATGGAATTTAAAGTAAAAGAAGTATCAGGAATGGTCGAAAAGAGCGCTGCTCAGATTGAAGATGAATTATTACAGAAGCACGAAGAGAGTCTAAATGACACTATTCCATTAGAAGATAATCCTCCAATTGAAGAGCCGCCAATTGAGATTCCTGAGTTAAAAGAAGAAGACGTTCTTTCATATTTGGGTAAAAGATACAATAAGGAAATCAATTCGTTTGACGAGTTGATGGCACAACGAGCAGAGAACGAACCGTTACCTGAAGATGTTGAGGCTTTCCTTAAGTATAAGAAAGAAACAGGGCGTGGCATCCAAGACTACTTGAAACTACAAGAAGACTTTGATTCTATGAATCCTGATAAAATGCTGAAGCAATACTTCATGGCTACAGAGGTTGGTCTCGATGAAGACGACATTGATGCCATGTTGGAAGAGTTTGCTTACGATGAGGATTTAGATGATGACTCACACGTTAAGAAATCTAAGATTGCTAAGAAAAAGGCTATTGCTAAGGCCAAAGATTATTTTAACTCTGAAAAGGAGAAATATAAGCAACCTCTTGAGTCAAGGGGAAGTTCAATTGCTACTGAAGAGAAAGAAGATTTTGAGGCATATAAACAATACATACAACAAGCTAAAACCCTAGAGGAGGAAAACGGTCGCAAACGCGATTGGTTCCTAAAGAAAACTGACGAGGTGTTTAGTCAAGAATTCAAAGGTTTTGAGTTCAACATTGACGACAAGAAAGTTGTTTTCTCTCCCGGTGATGCAACAGAGCTTAAGAAGCTCCAATCAACTCCAACAAACTTTATTAATAAGTATTTGGATGAGAGCGGAATGGTAAGTGATGCTGCAGGATACCATAGAGCTTTAGCGATCGCAATGAATCCTGAAAAGTTTGCCAAGTTCTTTTATGAGCAGGGTCAGGCTGATGCTACGGACGATGTCACTAAAAAAATTAAAAACGTGAATATGTCTGAGCGCAGAGTACCTGAAGCAATCGTCAAAGGAGGAATGCAAATCCGAGAAGTAAACCCCGGCTCAGGCAAAGGGTTGAAAATCAAAAGTATAAAAAAAATATAAACAATTAAAAAAAGAAAAAAATGTCTTTAAATCCTACCCCCCCGTATCAGTTGCAGCCGAGTGCTGAGCAGGTACCATTGTCAAGTAACTACTTGACAAACTTTAACTTCATGAATCAGTATTTACCTGATACATATGAGAAAGAATTTGAGCGTTACGGAAACCGTACCGTTGCATCTTTCCTTCGTATGGTAGGTGCTGAGATGCCGTCTATCTCTGACCAAATCAAGTGGGCAGAACAAGGCCGTCTTCACACGAAGTACACTAAAGTTGTTTCTACTGTATTAACAGGCGCTAGCAGTGCTGTATTTACAGTTAATGACTTGAACGTATCAGGTATAGCTATTCGTACAGGTCAAACTGTTATGATTACACCAAACGTAGCAGGTCCTTCACAAAACAAGGGTATTGTTACTGTTGTTGATACTGCCCTTGACCAATTTACAGTTGCTTTCTATGAGACAGCAGGCTTCACTAACGGTTCTGTAGTTAACGAATTTACTGTATTTGTTTACGGTTCTGAGTTCAAGAAAGGTACTACAGGTATGATTGGTTCATTGGAAGCTGAAGATGAAATCTTCTCTAACAGCCCAATCATCATCAAAGATAAGTACGCCGTTTCAGGTTCTGACATGGCTCAGATTGGTTGGATTGAAGTAACTACTGAGAATGGTGCTACAGGATACCTTTGGTATTTGAAGTCTGAGCACGAGACTCGTCTACGTTTTGAAGACTACTTAGAGACTTCTATGTTGGAGGCTGTTCCTGCTGAGCCGGGTTCAGGTGCTGCTAACGCAGTTGTTAACCCAACTTATGGTAACAAAGGTTCTGAGGGTGTATTCTACGTAGTAAACTCTCGTGGTAACGTATGGGGAGGTGGTAACCCAACTACATTGGGTGACTTCGACACAATCATCTCTCGTCTTGACAAGCAAGGCTCTATCGAAGAGAACGTATTGTTCTTGAATCGTGACTTCAGCTTTGACGTTGATGACATGTTGGCTTCTCAAAACAGCTACGGTGCATTTGGTACATCTTATGGTTTGTTTGACAACGATAAGGATATGGCCTTGAACCTTGGGTTCACAGGTTTCCGCCGTGGTTATGACTTCTACAAGACAGATTGGAAATACCTAAACGACCCAACTATGCGTGGTGGTTTGACCGCATCTGCTACAGGAACTAGTACGTCTAACGTAATCACAGGTCTTCTTGTACCTGCAGGTTCAACTACTGTATACGACCAAATCCTTGGTAAGAACGCTAAGCGTCCATTCTTACACGTGCGTTACCGCGCTTCTGAGACTGAAGACCGCCGTTACAAGACTTGGATTACAGGTTCTGCCGGTGGTGCTGCTACAAGCGACCTAGATGCAATGGAAGTAAACTTCTTATCTGAGCGTGCTGTATGTACCTTGGGTGCGAATAACTTCGTATTGTTCCGCTACGGAGCATAATCTTAGGATTAAAATAGGGAGTGTCCTCAAAGACACTCCCTTATTTTTATTGTAAACTTTAATTATATTATATCTTATGTCAAAAAAAGGAAAGTTGGCTGCTGCCGACAGAGTCTATAGACTCAAGAATGATAAGGCGCCATTGTCTTATATGTTATCAGCTCGTAATACTCATCGTTCACCACTTCTTTGGTACGATGAAGAGTTAAATCAGAATCGCCCACTGCGATATGCAATAAACCAAAAAAGCCCATTTGAGGATGAGCAGGACGGAAATCCTGTTATTCAGGCCATTATATTTGAGAATGGTTTTCTAAGCGTTCCAAAAAACAACCCTGTACTTCAGGAGTTCTTGCATTACCACCCACAGAATGGTCTTGTATTTGAAGAGGTTAACAACGAGCGTGACGCACAGCAAGAGGTAGAATACCTAACTGCTGAGGTTGACGCCTTGATTAAGGCCCGTGAGCTTTCAATCGAAGAGCTTGAGACGGTTTATCGTGTGTTATTCAATAAGGACGTAAGTCGTGTTACAACAGCCGAGATGAAAAGAGATGTGCTTATCTATGCACGTAACTACCCCGGTAGTTTCTTGGATGCGTTAGATGACCCAATGCTTCGCCTTCAATCGCAGGTACACATATTCTTTGATATGGGGTTACTTGGATTCCGAAACGGAAACAAAGAGGTTTGGTATAGCACACCAACCAACAAGAAAAAAATGCTAAATATTCCTTACGGTGAAGATCCATATGTACTTGTTTCTATGTATCTAAAAAGCGATGAAGGACTAGAAGCATTAAAAATGTTAGAACATCATTTGCAGAATGCATAAATAATGTTATATTTGTAATGTTGTTTTAGAGTTTATGCTCATTTTGTTTGTTTGATAAAGGTGTCCTAGTGGCACCTTTATTTTTTTGTATCTTTGTGAAAAGATATTTCAATGATTAACTCAGTAAGAAACACCGTATTGTCAGTTCTTAATAAGAACAACTACGGTTATATCTCTCCCTCTGACTTTAACTTGTTTGCACAGCAGGCACAGATGGAGATTTATGAAGAGTACTACAGTAGCTATAATAAGACCATAAACGCAGAGAATGCAAGGGTATCAGGAACTGAGTACGCCGACATCGAGAATCCCATAGCTGAGGTCTTAGAAGGCTTTTTGCGAAATGATACTCTTCTTCAAGTTGCACCTACAACAAACCAATACTACGTGCCATCTTTAATTACAACAGGTTACAACTTCTACATGATTAGTAGACTGACTTGTTTTAATGGTACCACAAGATTAGGGGATGCTGAGAAGGTTGCTAACGCACGNCTATATATGTTGTTGGACTCAATGCTTACAGCTCCAACTACAAAATATCCATCTTATATTATTGAAGAAGATATCATTACAGTTTATCCTGATACCATTAATGGTGTATCATCATTGAAGTGCTCATACTTTAGGTTGCCTTTAGACCCTAAGTGGACATACATAAACTTACCTAACGGAGAGCCTGCGTTTGACCAATCACAGCCGGACTACCAAGACTTTGAGCTTCCATTTGAAGATGAATATAAGTTAGTTATGAANATTCTTCAATACTGTGGTATGTCAATCAGAGAGATTCAAGTTGCGCAATATGGTATTCAACAAGAGCAGGCCGAGAACCCTGCGTTTAGCACACAACAATAATAGACCATGGCATATATTTCACAGTATCAGTACTACGAGAATGGTGGTAATCAGCCTGAGGACGCCAATTGGGGTTCGTATCAGTATGTAAGCCTATACGATATCGTCAACAACTTCTTGTTGATGTATTCAGGCAACCACTCATTAGTAAATAACGAGGAGAGATATAAGATTATCTTCCACGCAAAGAGAGCTATCCAAGAACTTAACTATGATGCATTTAAAGAAATCAAAGTTCTTCAGCTTACTATATGCGATCAACTACGTTTTGTATTGCCATCTGACTATGTCAATTGGGTTCGTATCTCTTTGTACAAAGATGGTTGGATTAGACCGTTGACTGAGAATATTCAAGTTCAATCAGCTAAGGCATATCTTCAAGACAATGACTGCAGAATTTTATTTGACCAAAATGGAAATGCATTAGAGCCACAATATTCTGAGCTTGACTTTGATCGTATTACAGGTACTCAAAAGAGTATTTACTTGAATCCCGGGAATCAATTCGATGGTCAGCAAGGTTGGTATTATGAGGGGGATTGGTATTTTGAGGCAGGAATTGGAGCTAGATATGGTTTAAATACAGAGACAGCTAATAGAAATCCAACATTTACCATTGATAAGAAGTCAGGAGTTATTAACTTTAGCTCGCATATGTCAGGTGAGTCTATTATTCTTGAATACGTATCTGATGGTATGGAGAATGGTGACGACAGCTTGATAACTGTAAACAAGTTATTTGAGAAGTATGTGTACGCATATATTCAGTATGAGATACTAAACTCAAAACTTGGTGTGCAAGAGTATGTTGTAATGAGAGCTAGAAAAGAAAAATCAGCTCTTTTGCGCAATGCAAAAATTAGATTGAGCAATATTCATCCGGGGCGTTTGTTAATGAACTTACGTGGTCAGAATAAGTGGATAAAGTAGTATGACAAAAATTACGAGAAACTTTACTGCGGGTAAAATGAATAAGATCGTTGATGAACGACTTATTCCTAATGGCCAATATATTGACGCATTGAATGTGCGTATGGGTTCAACTGAGCTTAGTGAGATTGGTGCCATTGAAAACACAAAGGGTAACTTAAAAATTACCACATTGGTTTACATTGATGGCACACCGCTAAGTGGCGATGCTCGAACAATTGGTGCGTTTGAGGATGGAGCTAATGAAACCATTTATTGGTTTGTGCACGACTCAAACTTTCCCGTTGGAGCAACCGGCAAACTTGACTTGATTGTCTCATTAAACGTACTCACCAACATACTAACGTACCACGTTATTAGTATTGATGATAGTGGAGGAGTTGACACTACTTTAAACTTTAATGAGAAGTATGTGATAACAGCTGTTAATAAGATTGATGAACTGCTATTTTTCTCTGACGACTACAACGCGCCACGCGTAATTAACGTTACAAAGAACTATGCTAACCCTGTTGGTAACATAGACCAATTTACAAATGAGGCTACGCTTGTAATTAAGAAGCCACCTGTTGAAGCACCTGAGATTCAGTTGACAAATGTGCCGGGACAAGAGAACTTTTTGACTGAGCGCTTCATTTGCTTTGCATATCGCTACAGATATGAGAACAATGAGTACTCAGCAATCTCTCAGTTTACTGAGCCTGCATTTATACCTGATCCATTTGAGTTTGCTACTGATAGCTTTTTGAACAACGGGATGGTCAACTCATTTAACTCTGTGATAATTACATACAACACAGGTGGGCCATTAGTTGTTGGTGTTGACTTGCTATTTAAAGAGATGGAGAGTAACGTCATTAGAGTCATTGAGAAGCTTGATAAGTCAACCCTTGGTTTAATAGACAACACTGATTACACCTATAACTTTACAAACAGCAAGATATTTACAGTTCTTCCCGAGTCAGAGATACTAAGGCTATATGATAATGTTCCATTATTAGCTAAAGCTCAGACTATTATGGGAAATCGTATAATGTACGGGAACTATTTAGAAGGATATGATTTACTTGATAAATTTGGAAATGCGGTAAGATTTGAGTATTACACCACATTATTTAGCGAGAATATTGGTCTTACTGAGATACCTAACTCATTAGCTAATGGTAATTACAACATAGATGGCGCTGAGACTATTTCTAACGCTGTTTTAGATATTGACCTAGCAGGAATACCATTGACAGAGGGATCGTCCATTACAATNGATTTTTCACTTATTCACTCATCATTCACAGGAAGTACTCCATTTCCAACTCAAACTAACTCAAATGTTAGTGTATCGTTCACGTATTATTTACCAACGACATTTGCATCTGTGTTTGACATGGTATCAGATGTATCTTTTCAAGAGGCAGTTGGCCTAGTAACAAATATTCAAACAATGCCAAACGCATGTTTGGGTACTACGCTATCAGATGCATTTAACTGTGCAATGATACAGAACTTGAATACTTATACTAAATATACGAGTGGTATAAATATAGCAAACTTATTGACATCAGCAATAGGAACAATTGGAAGTGATGTCGTTTCATTTCAATTTCCTGCTGTTGCATACGTAGATAATACAACTACTCCAACGTATACTGTTTACGAGTATATGAAGATAAGCACAGCTGAATGTTCATTTCAATCTATATCTCAAAACCAAAGTTTGCATAGCAATCGTGATTATGAGGTTGGTATTGTATATATGGATGAGTATAATAGATCTACAACTACATTGGTCAGTCAATTAAATACTGAGCACGTGCCATGTGGAAATTCAGATACTAAAAATAGGATAGTCGTTACTATACCTGTTTCACAAGTTGCTCCATATTGGGCTACACGATATAAGTTTGTGATTAAGGCAGATAGAGATACTTATGAGACAATTTATAGTAACATATTTTTTGTTGACCCCTTAACAGGTTATNCTTATTTTTTATTGGAAGGAGAGAATACTCGAAAAGTAAATGTAGGCGACAGATTAATTGTAAAAAGAGATTCTGCGGGGCCTGTTGACAATTGTGCCTATGCTACAATATTAGAAAAAGAAGCTAAACCCAAAGACTTTTTGACTATACCAAGTTCTGTGACGGGTGTAAATATTCCCGTTCCGTCAGGTGTATATATAAAAATAAAAGCCAATGATTTTAATGCATCATTTACTGAGGATTCTTTTATAACAAATGGCAATATAACAGAAGTTTCAAGCACTCAGGGGCAATCTCCAATTGTTAATTATCCGATGAATTTAGAAAATTTACCGGGCCCTTATATTGATTATGATGTTCCTCAGGGTACAATTATTAAAATGACTTTTAAGTTTAAAAGAGGAGAAGATGGAGATGGGGGCAACATTTGTGAGGCAAGAATATATACTTTAGAAAAAACAATTACTTCTCAAGCAAATTACGCCAATATGTACGATTGGTTTGTTGGAGATAACATTGCCAATTTGTTAGATGATGGAACTTCTTATGTTGGTGGTACAGGTAACTGTGCAATACAAAATATATTTATACCAACATTAGGTACTGCTCCGTTACCCATTGGTAATGAATGTCAAAACTATTATCGATTTTTTAGATATCCAATTAGTAACTTTTTAGGATTATCAGTTAGCGGAACACATGCTTGCGGAAGCGGTAATAAAAGAAAATCTTCATTAGAAGTTAATTTTGAAGTGCTTAGAGCTGAGTCAACATTTGTTTTTGAGACTGAGCCGGCAGATACCTTACCTGATGTTTTCTTTGAGAATAACCTATCGTTTGAGATTAACACACA
>JGI24768J34885_10000509_pt1 | contig 11580 bp, 13 predicted proteins | sample LakOntMetagenome_FD_34885 | JGI IMG/M metagenome (IMG submission 34885) | reverse complement strand
ATGGGTCACCTCAGCACCGATCTAAAACTACGAGCTATTCAACATTATTCACATAATCATAACTATGTAGAAACCGCAGAGCTATTCCAAGTGCCCAGAACGATTTTGGATTTCTTACAAGATTTTGTATAAAAAACCTAACATTAAACAAAGGCTGCTAGAGGGACGGTATGGTGCCTGCCCCCCTGCCTCCTTGCCTGTCTCTCTCTCGGTCTCTTGCTCGTTTAATGCACACAAATGTCTACGGACTGGTTTGGGCAATAGGATGACAGCCTATTGGTAATCCTGGATACAAAAGTACTTGATTTGATTTGACGGGTTTGGGGATCGTATGTGGCTAAGAGACTCGTCTGCTGCTGTATAGTTGTTAGTATGGAGCAGCACCCCCGATAGGTCCGCGGATGCGACGAGCGAGCTGCATGTCCTTGGACATAATCGTGATACGCTTGGCATGGATGGCACACAGCTGGGTGTCTTCAAATAACCCAACAAGGAAATACTCAGATGCTTCCTGAAGAGATAGCAGCGCTTCGGCTGTCCAGCGCAGTGGATCCAAGGAAATGCGATTCGCAATCTCCCTGACAAGGCGAGCGAAGGGTAGCATGAGAAGAAGGAGATCAGTTGACTTCTGATATTTGCGAATTTCTTGAAGAGCAACGGTACCAGGTTTATATCTCTTCTTGCGGATCTTATTGGCACCACCGGCTGGGTGATTTTTAGTAGTCTTCTGTGATGGAAAAAGGGAGAGGGAGGGAGAAGAGGGATGGATGTTAGGAGAGAGGGAGAGTGAGAGAGAAAGAGATGGAGAGAAGAGAAGGAGAGGTCTCCCTCTGAGAGAGAAAGGGAGAGGGAGAGAGTGGGAGAGAGAGAGTGAGAGAGGGAGAGGGAGAATGAAAGTGAGAGGAGAGAGGGAGAGAAGAGGAGGTAGGTGAAGAAAGTGAGAGGGGGACGGAAGAGAATACAAACCCTTACTTTTTGCTTAGTCCGAGCCATCCTGTTTATTAATTGGTATGAAAGTAGGTAGATAACTGTTCAATGAATGAAAAAACATGGAGGTGAACACAAGCAAAGCTATTCCGCTTCCATATCTCTTCAAAATAGAATTGTTTTCTATATGCTGCATGAACTAGATAGAGTACGTACTTGTAGCCACACTAGTAGTCTTGTTCTTGTATTCAAATCTGAGATATGAATTGTAGTATCTCTTAATAGCTATGCTAAGAACTTAAGCACTCTGAAGAGTAATCGTTCGAGTAATCTTCTCGATGCACCCTACATTAAAATCCCCAGCTCGATGCAGCTCAGACCACAACATTCTTTTATAAATACTACTTTTTTAGAGACTTAGTAGTTTCATCTTCAATATAGTAGTTCCATTTGACAAATGCCTGCTGGCAAGGGAAGAAGTAAGTAACTTTGTTTCGGTTTGAAACTTCTGCTTTGCGCGCGAGAAACTTCAACTCCTCTCACTACTACTTTCCTACTCTACTTGACTTCAATACGATTACCAGAATGCTCTATCTGTGGACGCAAGATGCCAATTGATGAAACTTCGCATGTTTGTAAGCAAAGTTCGATTGCGCATTGTGCAACAGGAAAGGGGGGGTTCATTTGCCCTACATGTGGTGGCTTCTTCAAGAAAAGTAGCTCCTTCAACCATCACCTCGATCCAACTCTCTACAACCGACCGTCTACTTGGCCTTGTACACGTGAAAACATTCATAGAATTCGAGGTGCTACTACTACTGCTACTGCTACTGGTACTGCTACTGCTGGTGAAGAAGAAATATACGATGATGTGAATTTCAGAAGATGTTACGATTCTAACGATGATGATGACTTTTACGTAATGAATTGGACAGGCGGTGAGGATGAGCATGCCACTCATACTTCTGTCACTGCTGCCAAAGGCAAAGCCGCCTCTGCCGCTGCCTCTGCCGCTGCCTCTGCCGCTGCCTCTGCCTCTGCTCCTTCTGCTACCTCTGATTCGGCTCCTTTGAAGAAATTTCAGAAACTGACGAGACTGGGGGGGATGAAACATGGACAATTTATAAACCAGGACTGCAATAATCAACTCATACATGAGATGCTGAGACTAGGTAAAAAACTAGGTATAATAAATGTATATGTATCATTGTGATATTATTATTTTTACTTTTTGTTCCTTCTTTTCTCGTTTCTTTCTCAACAAATTAAACACAGAAGGAGCATCGTTTGGCAGCACAGAAGGAGACCAGTACCAAGAGCTTTGGGGTTGGATAGTTTGCAACCCCAAAGTAAACTACAGAAAACTTTTGAGGAGTTTCCGTCCAAATCACGAGCAGGGGGAGACTACTCACGAGGACGAGGAGGAGGCTGCTGAGGAGGAAGAAGAGGAGGACACTGCTGACGAGGAGGATACTGCTGACGAGGAGGATACTGCTGACGAGGAGGATACTGCTGACGAGGAGGAGGAGTAAACCCCGAGCAAGCAAAGCTATTTCATACCACTTCATCTTCAAAATAGCATTGCTTTTGCTCTCGTTTTCAAATATACCTCTCATTTTTGTGCGCATATTTCACCAAGAATTGTAAACGTTTTTATAGATAAATTTATTTCCTTTGATTATTTGTTCCTTTGTTTTGATTCGTCCAGTGTTGCTCTTCTCGCCTCTTCACACTGGGTACTAACTCTCTCATATCTGGTCAAACTCTGTTATCAACTAACCCCAGACTCACTTCATATTCCTACATCTACAACGCAGGAGCTGGAGGTGGGGGCAGGTCCAGGCGGGGGGAGGCTCCCCGTGCGCATGGTGGGTGTGGGGACAAGAAGGACTGCTGATGAGGAGAAGAAGTAAACCCCGAGGGCTCCCGAGGGCAAGCAAAGCTATTTCATACCACTTCATCTTCAAAATAACATTGCTTTTGCTCTCGTTTTCAAGCATCCTTCCTCTTGTTGATACGGGCTGTTAACAAAAAATATAGTATTCAATGTTCGTTTCCACACTTAGATAACAGATAGCCTTTTAGAGCGAGTAACATTTCAAATGGGGGGATTTATTCAGCCTCTTCCTTGTACTTTTTCTGAGGCTGACGGATTATCTTCTTCCGTGGCTTGTCAAGGTTATAGATTGCTGACGCTGACTATATCAGCATCCGGGACAATTCGTTTCTTTCCAACAGCACTAGCAGAAGCAACAGCACCAGCAGGAGCACCAGCAGCACCACGACCACCACCGCCAGCAGGAGCACCAGCAGCACCACGACCACCTCCAGCAGCACCACGTCTTGGTCCTAAATACACATGTCCCCAAATAGCTGTCCGAGCTCCTCTCCAACATTGCCCAGCTCTTTCCTCAGCTTACTGGACTCCTGGACCCTGTAGATCAAGAAAAAAAGATAGAGAGAGGGGTGTTGAAAGAGGAGTACCCTATTGCTGGACCCTAATAAGAAAGATGACTTCCTCCTTTCTCTCACTTACCCTGCTGGCAGCTCGGGATCCTCTAGCAGATCGACCAGCAGATTCTCCACCCCCCGTATCTCGGACAGGATGCTGCGAGCGTACCTGGCAGCCTGTTCCTCGTATCTGGGTTTGAACTTCCTCAATAAATAGTACTCTAAAGAGTCGGGTCGCCCTCCTCCGGAAGTCCCTTCCATGACTCGATCACGGTGACACAGGAAGGAAAATACAGCCTTACCCTTCAGCATATTGATAGCCGGATCTGTCACTGAGAGGTTGGCGTCCGTGTGCCGCAGCCCGCTCGTATTTTGAACTTGTCTGAGCATATGGAAGCGGTCCCGCACCACGACACCCTGATCCTTCAGTCGCACAGTGCAAATGTCCCGTCCGTCCTTACCTGTGCGGTAGTGGGGCGGTACCAGACCGGCGCGCTTTAGCTCTTGGCAAAAGTCCTGTGTATTTGGATGGATAGTACGGTAGAGAGGGATTACATTACTCCAAGATCTCTTTCACCTCTTCTACCTCTCACTCCCGTCCTCTTTTACCTGAGCGTAGGTTGCTGCATCCGCCAACATCTGGCACTCGCTAATATGCTCAATGTCATATCCCACCCGGGTCTTGTCTCCTGTCACCTTCACCTTCACCAGTGCCGGCAGTTCGAGCCCTGTGTAGCAGTCCTTGTGGAGGGTGCGGCTGATAGAGCGGATATAGACATGTGGGTTGGGTATGAGTTGGGGTGAGCAAAAGAAACAGATAGCACAGATAGTTTGATGACTAGAGAACAAGCACTTACTCAAGCAGTCGCTCCACCCTCTCCTTCTGGGAGAACAGTGTCTCGTCCCTAACAAAGCATTTGAAGGCTGCTCTCCACTGGGTAGGATGCAGTCCCTCATATCTCATCACAAACTTCCCGTTTGAAGTAAGCTGATGCTCGGGGATAACTGTCCTTNTCTTGGTCTTTTTCTTCTTGTCCTTCTCCTCAGTATTTACTCCTGAGACAACCCTCNCAGGTACCTCTTCGATTAGATGACTATCCGGCTTGATACCTGCTGCTGCTTGCTGNTGTTGAGGTAATTGGTTTTGCTGTTTCTGCAGTTGGTTGTGGTGCTGTGTGCAATACAGTGTACCGTTTGTTTTGGCTCTTTTACAATAGGACCGACCTCTATCGATCAGCATATTGCATTTGCCTGGTACAAATACGCTGCTACTGGTGGTTGCTTCTGTTGCTGGAGAGGAATAAGAAGGCTGGAGAGACTGCAGCCCCGCCGCTTCGACACATGCATTGACACATGCATCGACACATGCATCTACCTCTGCATCTACCTCTGTATCACAGTTGACTGGTTGGATAGGCTGTGCAGGGATGTGATAGGTGGGAGAGGTAGAGAGAGGAGAGGGAGAGGTAGAGAGAGGAGAGGGAGAGGAGTGTTAGTTTTTTCACGCTATCCTATTGCTTCGGGGAATACACCTGTCCCCCATCTCGATTATCATACCTTGCTAGCTTGCAAGGTTTTCCATCCTTGATCTGAGTACCAATTGGAGGCACCAAATCTCCAGAGGAAACCCTGTGTGCGTTTTGTTTTGAGAAAGTTAGTTAGTTGCTATTAGTGTTTCATACATAGAGTGCGCATTAGGGAACCTACTCATGAGGCAACCTACTTTGTTTGCCCTTTCACGTGTCATCATATCAAGACAGAATAGTTTAAGTGCCTTCAGAGAAACAGGTGGTATATCAAAGGAGCATAGTTGGTATAAAGAAACAAGAAGACGACAGTTACCTCTTCACCTCTTCTAGTAAAGGATGGATGCATAGATAAAGAAATGATGCATGTTTGTTTGTCTTTGTGTTACGAGAGGGCTTTCGTGAGGGCTGCCGCGGATTGAGGTAAGAGTTTCGGTACCAAATAGGAGTATAGTTTTTCTTCTCTCCCTCCTCCTCCCTCTTCTCCCTCCTGTTGCGGCTATTCTTCGCTATTCTCTGGGTTCATCCATTTTGCCAGTCAATAACCTTAACTCTTACTTGGCTGCGTGAGGTTAAACATGACGTACTTTAGCATATGAACCGAGTTTTTGAAGAGTAGGCGAGCCTCCCTACTTTCCTCATCATCTGTGTTACAGTAACCTCCGTCACTCAACTGCTCTAATGTGTCAAGGAGTGTTCTAAAACTTTGCCGTTGGAAATTGAAGTCCCGTTCTTCGTTTTTTTCCCTAAGCAGATCCCATGCTTGGGCTGAAATGTCCTGCATGACCTTCGGATATACATCCTCGTCCCCCGTGACTTCCCATGTGTCAGCTCCTGTGTGTATTTTTGAGTAGTTACAACGAAGGTTTGTTTTCTTGACCAGTCTGTTCTCGGGTCTTTCCATTACTTTTTTCGCGTATTCTATGATTCCCTGGCTGTTATCACCAGGACGATCAAAGATAGCCTTCAACTGTCCTCTGTTCATATGGTCTACGAGAAACTCCATGGCGTTTGTTTTATCGAAGAGCATGATTTGGATGTTATTGTTGACAGTATTGTTACTATTATTATTAGTACAGTTGTTATTGATCTGTGTTTGTATATTGTTTGTTACAGATACGGGAGGTTCAGATTGATCTTGCTGCAACAACAAGGCTCCACATTTTTTCATATGACGTGTTTTAGTGCAACCGTTTGAAAGAACACGTTTACAATTGGGACAACTATTTGGGTCAGATATCATTTTACACACGTGCCGAAGTAGCCCCTTATCGGTGGTGAATGTCTTATAACATGTTGGACACGGAACTCGCTCTTCATTTGCAAGGATGGTATGATGGGACTTTTCATCTCTCTGCTCTTTCTTCGAACAGTAATGAACATGTTTACGAAGATTACTAAGTCCCTCAAACATCTTGTGACACTTGTCACATTGGCTAAACATTAACATTTCTTGGGATTCATCCTTCTTGGTATCTCTCTTCGCATGAGAAGATTCATGTCTTGTCAGGTTATATAGCCGATCTGTCGCGTATTCGCATAATTTGCATTTGAACATACTCATCTCTACTATCTACTCGCTCTACTATCACCTTATATAATTTCTTAACATGAGTGAGCGCCGACTACTTGGTCGATTGCATTATCTAATCGATTGTTCAACGTTAAATACATAAATGTAATATGAGCACATGTTAGCAAAATGTACATCTATGGACAGTAAGTGAGCAGCACTGTATCAGGTCACATGAAATGAAGTTAAGGAAATGTTCAAAGTAGGTGTTTGTTTGTTAAAAAATCGTCTATTTTAGCCCTTAGTAGGGTTTGTTTGTTAAGAAAACCGTCTTTTTAGCCCTTTGTTAAGAAAAGAGGACATTTACTTTATTGTATTGTTTGTTACGTATATGGTATATGTATATGTATATATATGTATATTTCTTATATTTTTATAGTAAATTTTATGTATACTTACGTATAGTAAGTGAGCAAACACTACAGCTGGTTTCAAAAACTACTCAAAAAAGTGAGCAACCACACTGTACATTTTCTTGCACTCAAAAGTGAGCAGAGAGAGAGACGCAGGATTTAAAGTATCCAAAGTCAAAAACAAATTCATGGGGGAAAGTTTGGAAAAAAGGCAACAACCTAACATTTGCCAGTGATGTCATTCAAGGGGTCAGATATCATACTCCTCGATTGATGAAGTCGCCAAATAGGGTTGCTAACTCATCCTCAGCCATGTCGAAGTCAAAGGCAACAGGTGCCGGCAGGTCGTCTGTCTGTGTAGATACCGACTGTGTCGAAGGTGCGAATACTGGAGGAAGGAAGGGAAGGGGGGGGATCACCATCTGCGTGTGAATACGTGGGGGTGGCGTCCAATAGGCGTCGGCAGCAGCGTCAGCAGCAGCAGTAGTAAAATCGACGGGTGACACGTCATCGTCTTCAATGTACATCTTATCCTTTTTACTGCTTCCTTTCGATGCACTTCCCTTCCTTTTTTGTCTCACACCAGCATCCCCTCCATCCACCTCCGCAGCAGCAGCAGTAGGGCGAGGAGTGCGAGGAGGAAGCGGAGGAAGATTCGCATGACGGATCACCCGCTCGGTAAATTCTATGCGCGACTGCTCGTCATCAATGTGCTTGCTGTGATTTTTTTGTCCTTTGGTAATTGCCACCAAAGTGCGACTGCCGCCACCACCACCATCACCACCAGCAGCAGCACCAGCAGCAGCACCAGCAGCAGCACCAGCAGCAGCACCGCCACCGCCGCCACCACCGCCACTGCCATACTCCTCATCCTCCTGATCATCGTCCTCCTCCTCCGAATCATCATCAGCAGCAGCTCCAAAAGAATTCGCGACAACAGACAACATCAGCCGACTATAAAGTTCTCTTTCTTCATCTTCTGCAACCCCCCTCGTCGAGCAGCCTAGCTTTCGCGACCTCACGATCCCAGTGCTGAACTCTATCTGCCCGCGTTGCACAACGTAGGCTTCAATAATTCCCGAGCCAAAAGGTCCCAAAAGCATGCCATACTTGGGACGTAGGTAGCATGCCAAAATGGAACCAGCCTTCTTGGGGAAAAGTGTCGACGATATTTCGGCACGCACGTACGCGGTACCACTGTATGTGTGAAAAGTAGTGAAGACAGGACGAGGGGAAGAAGGTGTTAGGTTGGGGGAGAAGGTGTCGAGAACAATCAAACGCAATAGATAAAAAACCAAAACGCACCGTTTGATATTCGTCCGCTTCTGCCCAGCCATGATGTACAACACCCCACCGCGTACATAGGTAACGTCGGCTCCCAACATCAGCTCTCCGCAGTCAACAAGGACACCCGGCGTCGTTCTGGATGATCCAACAAAAATGGTCCATAGTTGATCAAGGAGGAGCTGATGCACATCCATTGGACTGTATAGTCCAGGAACCAACTTGAACTCCAAGTCCTTCATACCATTGCTGTATGTGCACTGTAATCTCATCAGTACGATGTTTCCATCCAGACTGATGATAGAGTCTTGTTGTCCAGTCGGGAAGGACGGGGTCTCTATAGTGGACATACACACCGCCTTTAGTGTGCCTGCCGCCATCACGCCAACAAGCGTCCACTTCATATCATGCCACCTGGTCACTACCGCAGTCGAATCGGTCGCATTTGTAAAAGTCACGTTTTGACCATCTGAAACCATTGCGTGTGATGAAAGTGTGATAAAGTGTGATGAAAGTGTGATGAAAGTGTGATAAAGTGTGATGAAAGTGTGATGAAAGTGTGATAAAGTGTGATAAAGTGTGATGAAAGTGTGATCCGGGTAGAAAAATAGCTATAGACCTTACCTACAACACATGTAACAAGCGTCCCTCGTCGAGTTACAACTTCGCCATCAGTAATCGCGAAGTCAATCGTATCCTATATAGAAGTAGGAAGTAGGAAGTAGGCAGTAGGGGGTGAGACTCGATAGATAGGTGGTTGTGGCAACTAGTAGCTTATCCATCATGCTCCACCTACACCCCACATATGTATTACCTCGAACAGTATATCTCGGGTGAGATGAACACGAAACAGGAATGATTGCTTGCGATTGCAAGGAGCAGCAACAGCAGCAGCAGCGGGAGGCATGACCCGCACAGGGGTGTTGGGGTGCATGGTGTGTTTTTTAACAACTGAAATCATTATATTGATAGAAAGTATTACAAATTAGAATAAAATTATTAAATATATATTGTGAAATATGAAGATGAGACGAATATGAGAGAGATTTTTGAGGAAGGAGATTTATTTCTCTCCAGTGAGTAACGATCACACTTTCTCCTCTGGGTGACAAAGTAGGGTGGAGGTGGTGGAGTGGAAGGGGAAGGAGGAGGAGGCGTGGATTTTAAGTGGATTTTACGTGGATTTTTTACGTGGATTTTTATTCTGCTGTTTTCTGTTTTACGACCCCCTTCCACATCTTCAATTATATTACATGTTCAATAAATACTATATAGAAGGAGAGCGATTGGAATACATAAAAAAGATAAGATACTAAAAGATAAGATACACAACTTACCTCTCTTTTTTTCGACTTAGAGTGTGAAAACATCGTGTATATAAAGCAGGGTTTACCTTCTGTAAACACCAAGTAGTTCATTTCAGGTATGTTTATCAAATCAATAATACTTGTAAGTGCGTATATATGTGCAACGAGAATCCTCAATAGATCGTGTGACCTGTACCGCTCTGTGTGTTCCAATACCTATCAATACCAATACCTATCAATACCTACATATATGATTCATTGATTTGTCTCAAAACACTTTATCTCTCCTCCCAGGGGCTTCTTCCTCTTCCTCTTCCTCTTCCTCTTCCTCTTCCTCTTCCTCTTCGTCTTCATCTTCCTCTTCCTCTTCGTCTTCATCTTCCTCTTCCTCTTCATCTTCGTCTTCTTCTTCTGGTTCGTGCAAGAGGAAGAATAGATTCTCTGTGACCGAACACACAATGGTCATCCGTGATGATGAATTTTGTTCTTTTCTCTCCCAGTTGATGGATGAAACATATCAGTCCCCCAAGGATATCCGTGACGTCATCACATCAGAAATATTCAGTCGTTTACCTGATAACGTAACTCAGCATGCGATAGCGTTTACGCTCGCCAATAGCATGGCAACCATCATGCTGGAGAAGGTGGTTAAGGGAGAGAGACAACGGGACCACGCAGTTAAGGAGGGTGTGGACTTCATCAACCGCGTGAGTCACAAGCTGGATGTGTTCCAAGCTATTTTCAGTAGTGGATTCTGTACCGGTAGCCAGTTTATGTTGAAATGGGAGGGATATGCGAACATGAATGGACTTACAAAGGGATCCACCTGTTTGTGGAGCTGGATCTGCATAAATCTTTAACAAAAAAAACTCACCTCCTCCTCTTTCCTTAGTGATGTAACTTTTCCATCGACAAAAGACCGATTGTGACAGAGGATGAGAAGAGCTTTGGGAGAGAGGCGCAGACAAGAAAAGTGAGGGAGATAGATAGATCGCCTCGTCCATCGTGTCTGTCCCTCATGAGGAATTCTTCGCCCCTCCTTCTCCTCAGGGAAGACCCTACTCATTTGTTTTCCTTCCTTTCTTTCCAGACAACTAGAAAGATAAATCTTCTAAATCTTAAGCAAACCAGGTAAACATTGAAATGTAGAGAAAGCTAGCCGGCTGGGCAAAAGAAAAGAGAGAGCGCATCCATATCCCTCTTTTTGATGTTTGAGTACTTTGCCCCTTTTTATCCCAATCCACTATCTATTGCCTATTGTGAGTTCAACGGATATGTGTTTTATGCGATTGATAGCATTGTGTTGAATGCTGAATAAGCAGAACGAGAGGTGTTTCGAACGCAAAAACTTGTGGAAGATAGGGAGGCGCAAGCCTTGCTTTGCCATTTGTATGCAGTGTGCTGCTTCCTTTTTCCAGCTATTGATTTAGCAAGAGCATCAATTAGAGATGTTTTATAACACGAGCAAAAAACGAAGCTATTTTATACAAAATGAAAAACAGAAAACCCAAAACCTCTGTTCCGCATCCATCCCTCTCCCACCCCTCCTCACATCCCCTACTCATTTTCCCTATCTTCCACCTGAATATATCATATCATATAGGTAGTTATCAAAAAGGCAACTAGACCCACATGCTAAAGACCAACCCAGGTACACATTGAATAGAGGTAGAGAAGCTAGCTGGCTGGACAGAGAGAAGAGAGGAGAGTCCCTTCTTCTTTTTGCGATAGAGACAATTGGGTGATCGAATGTAGCTTTACCTCTCTCCCCTACCCTCTCTTCTTCTTCTTCTTCTTCTTCTTCCCAGGCAACAATGTCATTAAAGGAGGAATGCAGTAAGCTAGCTAACGTGATAAATGCAGGCATTAAAAGAATAAAGCAACACTTCTTTAAAGCACTACCATCGCTGGAAGCAAGCTATAAGGAGTTGGTAAGTTCAATCACCTTCTATTTGTTAGCGTAGACCGCGTATACACCGTTGAAACTTTAAATCGCCCCTATAAAGGGCTATTATTGTGTCAACGTTAGCGATTGCTCATCGCTGTGATAGTTTGGTTGGGAGGTTGCGGAGCAACCCAGAGGGAGCATCACTCTCATGCCGATGTAGCATGCCTGATTGGTTTCTGAACCAAATGCGGAGTAGAATACACCACCCGCG
>JGI24768J34885_10000508_pt1 | contig 11588 bp, 10 predicted proteins | sample LakOntMetagenome_FD_34885 | JGI IMG/M metagenome (IMG submission 34885) | reverse complement strand
AGATGCGAGGCGTCGGTGACCTGCGTCTGGTTCCAGGAAACCGGACGAAGCTGGGCGCGGACGGCCGGATCAGAGATGATGAAGAACTTCCAGGGCTGAAGGCCGTAGGATGAAGGCGTCAGGCGGAGGGATTCCTCGAGCGCGGCCCAAGTGGCGTCCGGAAGCTTGCGGGTATCGAAGGCCTTGGTGGCGTAGCGCCATTCAAGGGAAGCGAGAAGTTGGGCAGGCGTCAGGGCGGCGTTCATGTCCAGCCCACACAACACCGCCCCGCCCTTTTGTCAAATCAGGCAATAGTCAGCACGCCACCGGAGAGCACAAAGCGGCGACTGGCCCGCTCAGCGAACTCGCGGCTGTGGGTGACGAGGACCAGGGCCGCGCCACGCTCGGCGACGACGCCCATCAGGAGGTCCATGATCTCGGCGCCGGTGCGCTCATCGAGATTGCCGGTCGGTTCATCGGCCAGAATCACCGAGGGACGGTTGACCAAGGCACGGGCAATGGCGACACGCTGGCATTCGCCGCCGGAAAGCTTGGAGGGCAAATGATCCAGACGGGCGCCGAGGCCGACCTGCGTCAACAAAGAGCGGGCGGCGGCGGTCGCGGAAACCGCAGGCACGCCGGCAATGCGTGCAGCGAGGGCGACGTTCTCAAGCGCGGTGAGCTCGGGCATCAACTGGTAGTTCTGGAAGACGAAGCCGACACCACGGCCGAGCGACGTGCGCGGGGCGACCAGACCAGAACCCGGCGCGAGGATGCGGACTTCACCGGAGTCGGGCTGATCAAGACCGCCGAGCAGCTGGAGCAGCGTTGTCTTACCCGAGCCGGAGGAACCGCGGATCGAGATGGACTCGCCGGCAAAAATCTCGAGCGAGACATCCGTCAGCACCGGCAGAGGGCCGGCGGGCGAGGCGAAGGCCTTGGTGAGACCGTGGGCTTGGAGGACGACGTCAGGCATCGCGCATGGCCTCCGAGGGTTTGCGACCGGCGGCCCAGAGCGCAGGCACGAGGCCGGCGATCGCCGTGGTCAGCANGGTGAACGCCGAAGCGATGACGAAATCCGTGGCGTCGTAATGGAGCGGCACCTTCGAGAACAGATAAATATTGGCCACCATGTCGCCGCCGCCGAAGAGGCGATTGATCATACCTAGGATGCCGTCGCGGAAGGCGAGGATCGTCCAGGTGAGCACGAAACCGAGGAGCGTACCGAGGGCGCCGATGAGCAGGCCCTGTAGGCCGAAGAGCGCGACGACTTGCCAGCGCGCGGCGCCGAGCGAGGCGAGCACACCGACCTCGCGCGAGCGGCGGATGACGGCCGAGAAGAGCGTGCTGCCGATCGAGAACGAGGCGACGAGCGTGATGATGAACATCAGGAAGAAGAGCATCGTCTTCTCGAAGCGGATGGCCGCGAGGAAGTCCTTCTTGATGTCCTGCCACGGGCGGAAACGTAGTTCAGGATGGCCGACGCCGAGGCGGCCGGCGGTCGCCTCAGCCAGCGCTGGCTGCTTCAGCCTGAGTGTCAGGCCATGGGCGCGCGGGCCGAGATTCCAGATTTCGCGGAAGCGGCGCAGCGGGATAAGCGCGGCGGCGTTATCGACTTCGGTGAAGCCGGTCTGGATCACCGCGCAGACTTCGAACTCGGCGGGCAGCGGGGCCTTGCCCTTCTCGGCGCGCTCGGCCATCGCGGGGGACCAGACCTCAATGCGGTCGCCGACGCGCACACGGAGGGCGCGGGCGAGGCCGACACCGAGGATGATGCGGCCGTCGTCGAGGTCGTCGAAGCTGCCACCATAGACATACTTCCGGGCCGGCTGGGCAGGGTCCGACGGATCGATACCACGCACCTGCGCGATACCGGAGAAATCGCCATTGCGGGCAAGTGCCGGTCCTTCGGCATAAAGGGAGGCGGAGGCAACCTCCGGGCTGGCGGCGAGCTGCTTCGCGAGCGCTTCCGGGCGCTCGATGGGCGCGGCGCCCGTGACTTGGCAGTCGCCGAAGGATTCGCGGATGCGCAGGCGATGTTCTTCGCCGAAGCCATTCATCACCGTCTGCACGATGAGTAACGAAGCTACGCCAAGGCCAACGCCAAGAATCGAGACCGTCGCGAACGCCGGGAAGCGCTTACCGGGAGGGAAGAGCTGCCGGAGCGCGAGATGGAGGAACCAGGGCAAGGGAAAGGACTCAGGACTGCGCTTCGGGCGCGAGCGTCGGGAACAGGATGACGTCGCGGATGTTGGCTGCGCCGGTCAGCAGGATCACCAAGCGGTCGATGCCGATGCCGAGGCCGCCCGCGGGGGGCATGCCGTGCTCGAGCGCGAGGAGGAAGTCTTCGTCGATCTTCTGCGTCTCGGCACCGGCCTGGAGCTGCAGCATCTGACGCTGCACGCCGGGGTCATTCTGCTCAGAGTAGGCTGGAGCGATCTCCTGGCCGTTGATGCAGAGTTCGAAGACGTCGATGGTCGAATCATCGCTGAGGGTAACCTTAGCGAGCGGGCAGAGTTCCTTCGGGATGTGCGTNACGAANGTCGGCTGGATGAGGCCGGGCTCGATGAGCTTACCGAACACTTCGTTGGTGACCTCAAAATCTTCCCAGTCGGTGCGCGGCTCGTGCAGACCGAGGGCCTTACACGCGGCGATCTTTTCTTCCTTCGTGCGGGAGAACCACTGTGGGTCGCCCGTGCGCTCGACGATCAGATCCTTATACTTCGCTTCGCGCCATTCGCCACCGAGCTCAATGGCGACACCGTCTGGACGGACGACGCTGGTCGTGCCGAGGACTTCGGCGCAGACTTTTTGGATCATCGAGCGGACGAGCTCCATCATGCCGCGGTAATCAGTATAGGCCTGGTAGGCCTCGAGCATCGTGAATTCAGGGCTATGCTTCACCGAGACGCCTTCGTTGCGGAAGACGCGGCCGATCTCGAAGACGCGGTCCATGCCGCCGACGAGGCAGCGCTTCAGGTGGAGTTCGAGGGCGATGCGGAGATAGAAATCGCAGTCTAGTGCGTTGGAGTGCGTCTCGAACGGACGGGCNGCGGCGCCGCCGGCGATGGCGTGCAGGGCCGGGGTCTCGACTTCGGTNAACTGNCGGCTCCAGAGGAAGCGGCGAATCGATTCGACCACGCGGCTGCGAATGAAGAGGCGACGGCGGGACTCCTCGTTGACGACGAGGTCGAGGTAGCGCTGACGGTAGATCTTTTCGGCGTCGGTCAGGCCAGCCCACTTCTCGGGCAGCGGGCGGAGGGACTTCGCGACCATCTTGTATTCGGCCACGCGCACCGTGACCTCGCCGGTCTTGGTGCGAAAGAGTTTGCCGCGGACGCCGACGAAGTCGCCGGAATCGACCATCTTCTTGAAATGGGTGTCGTAAGCGTCGCCCAGGGCATCGCGGGTGAAGTAGGTCTGGATCAGGCCGCCACGGTCGAGGATCTTGACGAAGCTGGCCTTACCCATCACGCGCAGGGCGACGATGCGGCCGGCGACGGAGACCTCCGGTCCTTCTTCAACGCCTTCGGGCAGGAGGGCCGGGCATTCGTTCGAGACATGGGTCTGGTTCCACTCCGCACGGAAGGGGTCTTCGCCCCCGGCGCGAAGCAGGGCGAGCTTCTCCTTACGGACCGCATGCAGGTCGTGGGAGATGGNGTTGAGGTCGGGCTTTTCGCTCATGTTGGCTACCCCAAAGGGGTGCCTCCGAGCAGGCGGGGTGGCAAGGGCGAAAGGTTCGGCTTTCCGTGTTGCGGCGGGGGCTTTCCGGAGAATAACCGAGACCCATGAAGGCCTATCTCGACCTGCTTCGCCACGTCCGGCAGCACGGAGAAATCCGGGGCGACCGCACCGGCACGGGCACGATCGGTATCTTCGGGGCGCAGCTGCGCTTCGACCTCGCCGAAGGCTTCCCTCTGCTCACGACCAAGAAGGTCCATCTCAAGTCGATCACGCACGAACTCCTCTGGTTCCTCTCTGGCAGCACGCAGAACGCTTGGCTCACCGAGCGCGGCGTCAGCATCTGGAACGAATGGGCCAGCGCCGAGCAGTGCGCGAAGTTCGGCCGCCCGGAAGGCGACCTCGGTCCGGTCTACGGCCACCAGTGGCGACGCTTCGGTGCGACGAAAAAGCCTGATGGCACTTACGAGAACGACGGCGTCGACCAGATCCGCCGCATCGTCGACGAGATCAAACGTAACCCCTCGAGTCGCCGCCTCATCGTCACCGGCTGGAATCCGCAGGAAGCCGACCAGGTCGCCCTGCCCCCTTGCCACACGCTCTTCCAGTTCTACGTCTCGACCGACGGGCGTCTCAGCTGCCAGCTGTATCAGCGGAGCGCGGACCTTTTTCTCGGCGTGCCGTTCAACATCGCCAGCTACGCCATGCTCACGCACATGATCGCGCAGGTCACGGGCCTGAAACCAGGGCATTTCGTGCACACCTTTGGCGACGCGCACATCTATTCCAACCACGTGGAGCAGGTCGAACTGCAGCTCTCGCGCGAAACGCGCGCCCTGCCCCGCCTGGTCCTGAACCCCGACGTAAAGGACCTCTTCGCGTTCAAGTTCGAGGACATCGTGATCGAAGGTTACGACCCGCATCCGGCGATTAAGGCGCCCGTCGCCATCTGACGTCGTGGACCTCGGTCGACCCCTCATCGCCATCGCGGCCGTCGCGCGCAATCGCGGCATCGGCCTGAATAATAAGCTCCCGTGGCGCATCCCCGAGGATTTCGCGTTCTTCAAGGCGACCACCATGGGCCAGATACTCCTCATGGGTCGCAAGACTTATGAGTCCATCGGCCGTCCGCTCCCGGGCCGCACGACCGTCGTGCTCAGCCGCTCCGGCTTCAGCGCGCCTGGCGTAATCGTCGCTAAGGATTGGCAGGAGGCCGCGCTCGTCGAACCCACCAAGACCCTTTTCCTTGCCGGCGGCGCTGCGCTTTATGCCGAAGCCCTGCCTTGGTGTGCCGAGCTGATTCTCACCCANGTGGACATGGAGCCTGAGGCGGACGCCTTTTTNCCTGATTGGNCCAACTGCTTCGACGCCGGAGAGGTTATCGCCCAGCACCCCACNTGTGTGATGCGTCGGCACCGCCCGCTTNGAAGGTTTTAGCGTTTTCGGTCATAATTAAGGGGTCTGAGGCGGAAGGGGGCTAACGACCCCCCTAAAGTGGCAAAAAAGGCCATTTAGTGGCGTTTTCTCCTTTCCAATACCTCCCCCCGCCCTACCGTCCGACCCATGCCGGACGGCCTGTTTATTTTCTTTGCAGCACTGACCCTCGGGGCTGCCCTTCTCTTGGTCCTCAGCCGCAACGCGGTGACCTCTGCCATGGGATGATCCTCGCCTTGGTCGGGGTGGCCGCCGAGTTCTTCCTCCTGGACGCCTACTTCCTCGGCGTGCTGCAGGTCCTCGTCTACGCCGGCGCCGTGATGGTGCTCTTCCTGTTCATCATCATGCTCCTCGACACCGAGGACGCGCAGGGCGCCTATCCGTGGAAAACCGCCGCGCTCGGTCTCGCCACTTTCTTCCTCCTCGCCGCCGGCGTGCTCTGGCTCTTCCACTGGTCCGGCGCCGTCTCCGCCGTGAAAGCTGGTGCCACGCCGCCCGAGCTGTCGAATAATCCCGCCGAGTTCGTCACCGCTGCCAAGTCATTCGGCCGCCTGCTCTACACGAAGTATCTCCTGCCCTTGGAAATCGCCGGCTTCCTGCTCCTCGTCGCCCTCGTCGGCGTCGTGTCGCTGAGCAAGGACAACCCCGAAACCAAAGCCTGATCTTTCCGCCATGGAAAACACCTCGCTCGCTCACCACCTCATCCTGGCGGGCCTNCTCTTTGTCCTAGGCCTGACTGGCGTGCTCATGCGCCGCAACCTGCTCGTCGTCTACATGTGCCTCGAGCTCATGCTCGCCGCCGCCACGCTCGCGCTCGTCGCCTTCTCGCGCTTCAACCGCACCATGGACGGCGCCGTTCTCGTCTTCTTCGTCATCACCGTCGCGGCCGCCGAAGTCGCCGTCGGCCTCGCGCTCATCGTGGCCCTGTTCCGCAAGCGCGGCACCGTNCAGTCCGACGCGCTCACCACCCTCCGCGACTAAGCCTTTCCGATGCCTTCCGACCTTTCGTCTCTGGTCCACTGGATTTTATTCCTGCCGCTCGGAGCCGCCGCGATTTCCGCGCTATTCCTGCGCCGTGAAGGCGGCCTCGCCGCGTGGCTCTCCACGGGCACCGCCTTCGCCATTGCTGGCCTGTCGCTCGTCCTGTTGGGCAAGGGCGTTGACGTCACCTGGCACGTCGAGCTCGCGAAGTTCGGCGGCGTCAGCCTCGGCTTCGGCTACCTCATCGACGCCAACGCGCGCCTAATGCTCTTCGTGGTGTCGTTTGTCGCCGCGTGGATTCACCTCTTCTCCGTCGGTTACATGAAGGAAGACCTGGCCCGCGGCCGTTTCTTCGCCGGTCTCTCGATCTTCATGTTCTCCATCCTGGGCATCGTCGTCGCCGACAACCTGCTCATGACGTTCATCTTCTGGGAGCTCGTGGGCTTCAGCTCATACATGCTGATCGCGCACTACTTCGACAANGACTACGCCGCCGCTGCTTCGAAGAAGGCCTTCATCGTCAATCGCGTNGGTGACCTCGGNTTCATTCTCGGCATCGCGATGTGCCTCTCGCTTTACGGCACGCTCGATTTCGTAGCCCTCAAGGACCACGCCGCCGCCGCCAAGACCNTNCCTGTCGCCATCGGCGCNCTGCTCATGTGTGGGTTCCTCGGNAAGTCCGCTCAGTTCCCCCTGCACGTTTGGCTTACGGACGCCATGGCCGGCCCGACGCCGGTCTCGGCGCTCATCCACGCCGCCACGATGGTGGCCGCTGGTGTCTATTTCATGGCCCGCGTGAGCTTCCTGCTCGCCCCTGATGTATTGGACTTCATCGCGATCTCCGGCGCCGGCATGGCTGCGCTCGCCGGCCTCTGCGCCCTCGCACAGACCGACATTAAGAAGTCTCTCGCCTACTCGACCCTCGCGCACCTCGGCATCATGGGCTGCGCGATCGGCCTCGGCCGCCCCGAGCTCGCGCTGATGCACATGGCGATGCACGCGTTCTTCAAGGCCACCCTATTCCTCGGCGCCGGCTCTGTCATCCACGGCTGCCACCACGAACAGGATATGCTCAAGATGGGCGGCCTGCTGAAGAAGATGCCGCTCACCGCCGTGACGTTCATCGCCGCGACGCTCTCGAACTGTGCCGTACCCTTCCTCGCTGGCTGGTACTCCAAGGACGCCATCATCGAGGCGGCGTACCACGACGGTCACTACGTAATCTTTACTTTCCTGGCCCTCGCCGCGCTCGCGACCTGCCTCTACAGCGGCCGCATGATCCGCCTTGTCTTCCTTGGCGAAGCGAACTCCGAAGCAGCCTCCCACGCCCATGAGTCCCCTTGGACCATGACCCTGCCGCTCGTTGTGCTCGGCCTCGTCTACTCCGTCGCCGGCGGTTTCCTCGCCTCGACGCTGCTGCCCGCCGGCTCGCTGCAGACGATCAAGCCCGCGCTCGACGCGATCGCCTTCCACCTCGCCGCCCCTTCGACCATCGTCGGCCTGTTATCACTCGTCGTCGGCTTCTTCGGTGCACTCAAGTTCTACGGCACCGTCCGCGGCGCCGACGCCCTGCAGGTCGTCTCGCCTCGCACCTATCATCTCCTCGAGCACCGCTGGATGGACGGACTTTACCGCTGGTACGTCGACGCCGTGCAGCGTCGCCTCGCCGAGTTCGTCGCCTTCCTCGACCTCCTGATCATCAACGGCGTCGCCGTGCGCTGGATTGGTGGCGGCGTCCCCGCCGTGCTCGGCTACCTCACCGGCCGTTCCTTCCACCGCGGACAGATGCGTGCCTANGCNCTCTGGATNGTNNTGGGTACCCTCTTCCTGGTCTGGTTCCTCATCGCCCGCTAATTCATGGACACTTTNCCTGCCACGCTCCTTGCGCTCGCCATCACGGCCCCGATCCTCGTCGGTCTGATCCTGCTCGCCGGCCGCGACCTCCCTCGCAGCTTCTCCTCGGGCTTCGCCTTCGGCGGCTTCGCCATCCCGGCCGTCCTCGGTCCGTGGCTCCTCGTCCTCTGGTCCGATCCGATCACCCTGAAAGAGCAGTTCCAATCCGAAGGATTCTGGGGCTTCGGTTTCGCGCTCAACGGCCTCAGTGCACCGCTCCTCGCAATGACCTCCCTCGTCGGCCTGGCCGCGGGTATCAAGGCACTCACGCAGGAAGTGGAAGGACGGAACACCTACCTCGGCCTCATTCTGTTCATGCTCGGTGGCACGCTCGGCGTGTTCGGCACTAATCACCTCGTCGGCGTTTATTTCTTCCACGAGTTCGCGCTCATCCCGACGTTCATCCTCACGCTTTTCTGGGGTGGCGAAGGCCGTCGTCCGGCCGCCATGCAGATGGCGATTACCCTGACCGCTGGGGCCATGGCGTCCCTCGCAGGTATCCTCATCGCCATTGATGCTTCGGGCGTCGAGTACGGTGCCGCCACGTTCGAAAGCGTCGCCCTCGGCCTGCAGAACGCGAAGTCCATCCCCGCCGCCACCGGCGCGCTGGTGCTCTTCGGCCTCGGCACGCTCGCCTCGCTCTTCCCCTTCCATTCCTGGGCCCCGCCCGGCTACTCCGCCGCCCCGACCCCGGTCTCGATGATCCACGCCGGTGCCCTCAAAAAGTTCGGCCTCTACGGCATCATCCTCCTCGGACTCAGCAGCCTCGACATTACCGGCGGTACGCTCGGCACGTGGTTCCTGTGGTTCGCCCTCGCCAACGTCGTGATCGTCGGCCTGATCTGCCTCACTCAACGCGACCTCAAGCAGTTGCTCTCCTGGAGCTCCGTCGCCCACATGGGTCCGATCTTCCTCGGCATCTGGGTCTGCGGCGTTTCCGGCAAGGCCGACGGCCTCGATGCCGCAGCTTTCCTAATGGTCGCACACGGCCTCTCCTGCGCCGCGCTCTTCCTGCTCGCCAACGCTGTCCGCGCCCGCGCGGGCACCTACCGCCTCGACGAACTGGGCGGTCTCGCCGCGCGCACGCCCATCCTCGCCGCGCTCTTCATCGCCGCGACCATGGCTTCCATCGGCCTCCCGGGCTTCGGTAACTTCTGGGGCGAAGTCGGCGTCTTCCTCGCCCTCCGCGATCAGTCGCTCTGGCTGCAGGCCCTCGTGGCCTCGACCGTCGTCATCTCCGCCGTGTACTCCCTCCGCGCCGTGGCCTCCACGTTCTTCGGTCCAGCCTCCGAGGCGCTCGAGAAACGTTTCGCCGCCGCGCCGTTCGGCGACCTCGGAGGGGCCGAACGCTTCGCCGCCTGCTTGCTCCTTGGCGCTTCAATGACGATTGGCTTCGTGCCTTCGCTCATCACCAAGTCCGTCAATCCCGTCGCCGCCGACATCGCCACCACTTCGCAGCATAATGCCAAGGGGCCCGCTAAGGCCGCGCCCGCCGCCCCAGCCCAGCGCTAAGCTTTCCGTCCGATGATTCCTTTCCTCGCCGATATCGATCCGCTCTTTAAGGTCCTGGCCCCGCGCCCGGCCGACTGGCTGTCCATCCTGCCCGAGATCGCCGTCGCTGGGCTCTCGCTCGTCTGCCTCCTGCAGGCGATGTTCCTCCCCAAGGCGCTCCGCTCGCTCATCCCGATCACCGCTCGCGTTGGCCTGATCCTTGTCGCCGTCATGGCGCTGACCAACGGGCCCTGGATCCAACCGACCGACGTCGAGTCGTTCGCCGGCCTCCTCCGCCAGAACCTGCCCACCGATGGCGTACGCATGGTCTTTCTGCTGTCGGCCTTGCTGACCAGCTTCCTGGCCGAAGGCTTTCTACGCGAGCGCGACGCCGCCGTCGCCGACTACCACCATGTGCTGCTGGTCGTGACCGCGGCGTTCATGCTCCTCGTGCAGTCGAACCACTTCGTCACGTTCTTCCTTTCGCTCGAGACGGCCGCCGTCGGCCTCTACGTACTCGTCGGCTATCTCCGCCGCAGCGAGGCTTCGCTCGAAGCCGGCGTGAAATACCTCGTCGCGGGCGGACTCAGCTCGGCCTTGCTCCTGATGGGCATCGTCCTTGTCTACGGTGCGCTCGGCGCGGTCCCAGGAGTAACCGACTCGCTCAACTTTACCCAGATTGGTAAGGTCCTCGCCGCCCAGTCCGTCGCGCATACGATCTCGCCTCTGACGCTGACCGGTATCGCCCTCATCCTCGGCGGCGTCGCCTTCAAGCTCGGTGCCTTCCCGTTCCACACCTGGATTCCGGACGTCTATCAGGGCGCCCCGACGCCGACGACCGCCTTCCTTGGCACGGCCTCCAAGGCCGCCGGCGCTTTCACCCTCGTGCTCCTCGCCACTGGCCCGTTCGCCCCGATCGCCGTGAAACTCGCGCCCCTCCTCGGCGTCACCGCTGTCCTGACCCTGCTCGCCGGCAATCTCGGCGCCCTCGCCACAACCGACCTGAAACGCACGCTCTCGCTCTCCGGCGTCTCGCACGCCGGCTTCATTCTCGCCGCCGTCACGGCCGCGCTCGTCCTCCCTGGCGTCACCGCTTTCGGCTACGACGTCGAACAGGTCATCGTCCTCTACTTCCTCGCCTACGTGATCGGCACGTTCCTCGCCGCCCAGGCGCTCGTCTCCCTGCCGGCCGTCGAAGACCATCGCCGCCCGCAGCTCGCGCTACGCGGACTACTCCGTCGCTCGCCGCTCCTCGCCAGCTCGCTCGGCTTCGGCATCGGCTCCCTGGCTGGCGTGCCGCCTTCCTTCGGCTTCATCGCCAAGCTGCTCGTACTGACGTTACTCGTCTCCGCCAAGCTCTGGTGGATCCTCGGCGCCGCCCTCATCGGCGTTGCCATCAGCATCCACTACTATTTCTCCATCCTCCGCGAAGCGGTGGTGCGTCCGACCGACGCTGACGAAGAGCTGGCTCCGCTTGAGATTCCGTTCGGCACCCGCTTTGTGATCGGCGTGCTTACCGCGGTTTCGATCATCGGCGGACTCTTCGTCCTGATCGGACGTTAACGCCCCTTGCCCCGCCCGCGCGGGTGGTGGCGACGGTGCGCATCCGACAGGGCCGTGCGGTCGACTGACGTGTAGATCTGCGTCGTGGCGATGTCGGCATGGCCGAGCATCTCCTGAATCGAACGCAGGTCCGCGCCGCCTTCCAGCAGGTGCGTCGCGAAGGCGTGGCGCAGCAGGTGCGGCTTCACCGGCACGGAAACGCCGGCGCGCTGAGCCGCCTGTTTCACACCGAGCCAGAAAGTCTTGCGGGAGATGGCAACGCCTCGGGCGCTGAGGAAGAGCGCGCTGCCGGTCTTAGGGCGAACGAGTTTCGGCCGACCGGCCTTGAGGTAGGCCTGCAAGGCGACGAGCGCGGTTTCGCCGACGGGTACGACGCGATCCTTGGAGCCTTTGCCCGTGACACGTACGAGAGCTGAGTCGGCATCGACGGCCTGGATTTCTAGGCTGCAGAGTTCGGAGATACGCAGGCCGGAACCATACATCATCTCCAGCATCGCGCGGTCGCGCAGGCCCTGCGGCGTACTGGTATCGGGCGCGGAGACGACCTTGGCGGCTTCGTCGGCGCT
>JGI24768J34885_10000505_pt1 | contig 11609 bp, 17 predicted proteins | sample LakOntMetagenome_FD_34885 | JGI IMG/M metagenome (IMG submission 34885) | reverse complement strand
AATTGACTAGTTCTATTTGTAGTATCAACAATGATAGTTAGTGTTCCTCTACGTTTGTGAGTTCCGGAAGTGCTACGATACACATAGTTGATTACATATCCGGCTGCATCTGTGTCAATTGGTAACCTGAATGCAGGTGCACCTGGATTGAAAGCTGTGAAAGGAATGTTGGGCGATGCATCAGTAAGTTGCAATATAGTGCCTGCAGGTTTGTCTGTAATAGTAAACAGTTGTCCGTCAATAACATTCTTAATGTAGTAAGTTTTACCGCCTTCGATGTTGCCAAACGAAAAGCTAAACACAATTGACTGTTCGTCCGCTAATCCTGTAGTCGATGCCACTGTTAATCTATCAGTTGATGCAGAAGTTGATGTAATTGATCCAGTTACTACCGTTGCTGATACTTCATCTAAGTATGCTATTTGAGCACCATTTGATTGATAAGCGGCCACTCCACTTACTTCGCCGATGTATGCAGTATCTGGGAACTGCTCCGGGTCGGCCATATCAATTGCACGATCAGATATTAAGTTATCAATCATGTTGCCAGGAACGTCAAATTTGATTTGACTATACTTGGCTAATTCATTACTGCCACCGTCATTGCCCACTCCAATAAAACGAGTCTTGCTGAAGATGTTGCCGTAACCCTTGTAAATAAATGCTGCCTGTCGTTTGATTTCAGTGAAGATACAGTTAGTGAATGTGTTATTGCGTGGTCCGTATATTTCACCAGTTACGTTAATAGCGTTCTTACCAAATGCTGCACCGATGTAGGCTGTGCTGAATATACAAGTTTCAAATGTGTTGAGTAGAATGTCTTGCTTAGAGTATACACAGAAAGTAAATCCACTAACTGTTACATTTCTAAACAAGTTACGCTGACAAGTAACTAATGCACTCTTTGCATTAAATTGCAGACCGCCTTGGGCACTTGTGCTAATGTCGATCGGAGTTGAGTTTCCAACTGCATACATGTCGCCAGTGATGTCCAAGTCTTCAAATACACTGTCACGGACAGCATCTAACTTAAACACACTCTTGTTTGAAGTTGCAGAATGAATAGTCATTCCTTTGATTGTGATGTTACGTGGCTGTGTTAGGTATTCAGAATTATTAATAGCTGTTGCGCTATCATTAATGAATACAAATGCAGTTTCTGCACCAATGTATTCAATAAATGTTTTGTTCTTGCCGTGGCCGATTAGAGTAACGTTGCTAGGCACATAGATAGTATCTGAAATCTTATAGGTGCCTGCTGGAATTTCTAAAACAATGCGGCTAGCTGTGCTGGTAATTGTTGCAGGGTTGTTGAAGATCTGATCAATTGCCTGTTGAAGAATTACTGTTACATCATCTACACCAGTATTATCTAAACCGAAGCTAAGAATACTTAGACGCTCATCAAGTCGCTCTTGCAAAGAACGAACTACAGGGTGCGTTGCATCTACACCTGTTTGAATATGCTCGTCTTGTCTACGATATTGATACTGACCTGCAAGGTCTAGTAAGCTGTCGTGCTCAGTTAGAATCTTTGTATTGTTAACTTCGGGTGCGCCTTCGCTAACAGACCCGTTACCAATATAAAGTTCCTGGGTATCTATTGCCCATGCAATTTCACCCGATGCTAGTTGTGGAAGCCCTGTTCCAGCATTTTTCTTGCCTCTACGGACTTGAATTCTCGAAATTTGAACGACAGCCATGTAAATATCCTCTTATGTGATATTTATCAGTTCATTCGGTAGTATTCTTCCACTCGCTTGCACCAGCGTTCTGTCCAGTAGTCAAAGTCTTCTGGTTTAAGAATAAACTCTTGATACTGCGGATCTCCCCAGACTCCTGGGCTAATTTCCGGGGGTTTAACGCACATTAGAATAACACCTTTGCGTATGTTAGTGCCGTGAACTTCATTATGTGCCATTGCGTATGCAGTAAGCTGAATGAAGTAGTCGTCAATATATTCTAACTTTTTAGGCTTATTTGTTTGTTTATAATCTAGTATGCTTTCGTCACCGTCATGCACACCTACACAGTCAGTAGTTCCAGCATATAGCTCTGGAAAGTAAAGGGGAACTTCACTGCCCCACACTTCTGTAATTTTACCAAACCCTTCTTGTATTACTTTCTTAGCCATAACAAGGCTTTGATTAGCATACGGGTTAGTAACTGTTTCTTTTAGTGTTTCACCCTTGACATAGTCTTCGAGATACTTGTGCATACGTGTTCCGCGATTGGCGGCTTCTGTAGTAATCTCTGTGGCCTTCTTTTCGCCCACTGCTTTTCTCCAGTTGGCTAACGCAATACGTGATTCAGCAGGCTTAGTCTTGTCCAAAATGGTTGTAACACTTGGAACTTTGTGACCTTCAGGTGTTGCGTATAAACGCTTACCTGAAGACTCGTCACGGGTTAATTTGGAATATTGGAACTTTTCGATTAATAGAGTCATAGCATGTATTATACAACAACTCTACTAACATGTCAACCTAATTCTTTGCTGGCTGCTCGTTTTGCCATTGCCTGTATACGACTTGTTTTAGGTTCGCCTTTTGGCTGCTCGTTTTCTTTTTCGTGGGTCTTAATAACAACACCATTACCGTCAAAGCTCTTTACTAGATTTCTAAGAATTTGTTGGTCCGGTGACTTGCCTTCTTCCGCATCCCATAGTGCTGCAAATCGATCATAGTCGATTGCTGGAGATCCGTTGTCACGAGTAAGACTATTCAATGCCCTGTATGTAAGGGCATTGGTTTCATCTTTAAAATTTGAGTTTGATTGAATACTTTGAAGAGCACTGACCAACGGGTCAATGCCTTCAATTACTTTTTTTTTGATCCGGCAAGCATGATACCTAGCTTGCGGCTATAGTCAACGCTTTCACGCTTTTCACGCCCAGCTGCGCCGCCGGCTGCTGGCTCTTCGATGCCTAAGTCAGCACTCATGTCGCTACCCATGTCTGCCATTTCGCCTTCTGCTCCACCTGCTGCTGCTACATCGCCAGGGGCTGCACCCATTGTTGGAGCTTCACCGCCTGATACAATTGCCAATGCGCCTGATAGTCCTTGACGGCTTGTTTCTAGTGCTGTGTAAATTGCTTCTAATGCTGGTTTGACAGCATCGCTATATTGTTGCGACACATCACTTCCTGAAGTTTCTCTTATAGAGTCTAATAGTTCTAGTAAGGATTCTGCTTTCATNGTAGCTACGTCTTCTAGCCATCCAGTAATACGATCTACCATGTCCTTAGTTGCCATGATAATAGCTGCTTTGTCTTCTTCGCCTTCGTGTAGAATATGATACACTTGTGATTCTGTTAGTTCGTAACGAATAGTTAATTCATTGCCTAGTTCTTCTTTGTCTGATTCACCTAGGTGCATTCTTTTGATTGCGCTTTCAATCCAGCTGTTAGGAACTGACATCTCTTTAGCACGACCGATCATGCCTGCATAGCGTGTTAGGCTTTCTGGGGTTTTCTTTTTCATTTTCTTTTTATCCTGTTCTTCGTGGTCATCACATTTGCAAGGGTCACAATGGCAGTCACTGCATTTACCCTCTTCACGTTCCATGATCTCTTGGTTAATCACATCTAGGAACATGCGAGTTTTTTGGTAATCGTGACTTTCATGGACAGAATCAAAACTCTCAGATAGTTCAAATTGACTGATCTTTGTGCGTAGTTTGTTACGTGCGTCTTCTAATTGCACGTCACTAAAGTTCTCTAGTTGTAGTTTGTAACCAAACTTTGCGGCTGCATTTTCGTTTAGTTGCTTACTAGTAACTGGCTTTGATAATTCTCTGATCTGCATGATGAATTCCTAGGATATGAATATATTTATGCGAATGCGTTGTGAAACATAGCTGTGATTTTCTTCTTATACTGCTCTGTTTTAATAACACTTTCTTCTAATTTATTTAATAGTATTATATATCTATCAAACTCTTTAGCGGTTTTGATGTTCTTCTGGTAAACTTGGTGCTCCATGAAGCTGGCCTGGTAATGCGTATCAAGATCCTTAATTTCAAAGAACTTGGCTATTTGAGTAGCGTTATACGATTTTGCCGCCATAAGCGCACAAGTTTTTAAATTGTATTCACCTACGGAATCACGCAGATTATTCATGTTGTAAACTGCCCATCGACCTACGGTAGTTTGCTTGATGATAAAAGTTTTATAACCTATTGCACCGCCCTTTAACATTGTAATGGGCAGATTCTTATCAAGAGTTGTGCCAAACGAGTCGACTAACTCTTTTACCTTAGCTTTAGCCAAGGGTTGTTTCTTTTTAGGTTTATATGTTTTTTTCATTTGCAACTACACTAGGATCATTGTGTCCTATCTTAGTTATCAAACTCTTGCGTATCATGGCCTGCACTCTGAACTGATCGTGCTCGCTTAGGTTGCTAATTTTAACAGGTTCTTTGAGCTTTGATAACAGTTCTTTTTCTTCGTTTGTAATCCATACTTCAAAGCCATCTAACATATTGTAGACAGCTTCGTTTTTAGGACTGTGTTCAAAGCCCGCGAGCAGTTCGCTTATTTTCATCTTAGGCCTGCGATCTTTAACATGGCTGTAAGTTCAGCTGATTCAGAAACACCTGCTTGTTTTTTAAATTGAGCAAACTTAGTTGGATCAACACCCTTACGACTTGCACTTGCATCGACACTACTAATAGCATCAGCGTTGACGCCTTGAGCAGTTAGGGTTTTAACTCCAATCGGGTTCTGTTGCATTCTAGCAGTGGTATCGCCAAGGGTTGCAGTCATGTCTGAAGAACCGTCTTTGTTCTGTCGCATACTCAACGGACCCTGGTTATAGCTTGTATCACCGTTGTCGTGTTGTGTTACACCGAACGCAGTTGTATCTTCTTGTGTCGGAGTATCATGCACTTGGATAGATGAAGAAAGTGAATAGGCAACATCATCGTCTCGCTGTATACTGGCTAATATACGTTGAGCAGTTGCAAGATCTTTAATGCCGGTTTGCGGTGCAGGGATGTCGTTTTCTGCCGGTGTTCCCGAGGCAGCAAGTGGAGGCCGATTATAAGTTACTGTATAAGTGCCATCCGGTGCTTGAGAAATACTTGCTGGGCCTTTAGATGGGGCACTTGCACTTTCTGGAGATTGAGGGCTAACAGGACGTGGACTCACTCCTGATAACTCTTGAATACGTGCTAGCTCTGGGTTTGCAGACTGCTGTGCTTCTGCTTTCTTAACTAATGCATCGAGGTCGGCAAGCATCTGTTTAAATTCCGGGCTCTGAAATACCTGTGCAGCCTTTTGCATAGTTGCCATAATGTCAACTTCACCGTTAGGTGCTAGGACCATTTGCTTTTTAACAGCTTCTGCTTCTGGTGCATCCATACCGTTTTCAGCAGCGGCTGCATAAATGCCTTTAACATAATCAGCAGTTGGCATAGTTGACAAGTCATCCGATACTGCTTCAGCTGTTTTAATTTCTACGTTAGCACCTACTGCTGGGCCTGTGGGTTGTGCGCCCGATGATGATGCAACTGCTTGTGGGTTTAAATCATACTCGCCTGGCTTTTCAGGATCGGGCATTAGTGCTGCTGCTTTGTCTGCAGGCAGTGTAGTTTTTACACCATCGTCTGCTGTGATTTCTACGCCGCTGCCGTCACTCTTAGTAATTTTAGCGTCTTCACGCACGATATCTCTAACCTTCATATTGATCCTCTAGGCTTAATTCAGCACTTTGTAATTTGTCTATATATTTACGCAATTTGTTAATCTGTCCACGATCTCTTAGCAGCTTGAATGCTAGGTTTTCTACGCTGAATTCTCCACTAGCTTCTAGTCCTGCTTTGCGTAGTCGATAGATATGTTCCATTGTTTCTTCGCATTTAGCTAGATTGTTACTTCGTAGAGCTTGATTAATCTGCCCTGCATAACTGCGGGCCTTGCTTCTAACTTCACGCTCGCTAACTACAGGAGCATTGTGTTTGGGTTTACTTAACCATTGATCATTAAGTAATGAATAGATACCAGCACTGTGGTGCGTCTGGGCAGCGTCTTGCACATACAACTCTACTGGGATTCCAGCAATTTTAAGATCGTATGTAAAGTTATACTGATTCTTTTTAGCAGTAAACAACTCAGCTTGATCAGCTGCACCTTCTACAACTAAGTGCAAGTCGATGTCACTAAACTCGCTGTATCCGTAGCCTGCATTACTACCGCTAATGGTAATGTCTTTTAAGTTTAGTTTGCTCACCTTAAGAAAGTTAGCAAAGTGACGAGCTATCATTAGTAGTTTGTAGCGGACTTCGGTGATCAGTTGCCCGTTGTCCCACAATGATGGGTTAAGGGTATCATGATATGGTGCAACTTGTGCTAATTCTTGTAGGCGCATGTTAGTATTTATTCGCGTAATTCGAATACAATATTACAGTCCTTGCCTTGAGTTTTGAAAGCTGCGTGGCTAACCGTCAGTGCTTCGTCTAAGTTTGTAATAAACGGAACATACTCAAAGTCCTTGCGCAACAATGCTAGCTGATCGTCTTCTTCGAGCCAGATATCGCTAGCATCAGTTGACCAATCAAATGTCCACACCAGCATTGTTTCGTTAAATGAAAAGCCTAGCTCTTGTGTATTGCGGTGTGCAACTTCTGGTTTCTTTCTAAAGTTCACATTGGATCGCATTCCAATAGTCTGTAAGATTGTATTGAAGTTTTGCTCTTGAAACTTTTCTTTTTCGTATCCGGGCTCATTACGAAACCGTCCGGTATTGGTAATGTCAACTAGGGTGTGTAATCTATAATCCATGGCATGTATTTAACAGCCACAAAAAAAGCCCTAGTTAAACTAGAGCTGATTTAATTATAATCCTAGGAACTTGAGTATCTGTGGAAGATGCACTGAGTTTAACCAGCCAGTGCCCGCAGCAAATGCTAGGCCAACCATAGCATACGTTGTGTATTTGTTTTTGACTTTTTCTAGCTCGCCAATCTTGCCGGCTAGTTCGTTATGTTGAGCACTTTGTTGCTCATTTAATTTATTGGCGTGTTCATAATAGCTTGCAGCATTAGTGCGATACTCGTCTGTCATTTTATCTAACTGTGCCAACACAGTGTCGCGAGTGTTGTCTAAACAATCATGCATGTCTTTGATATCAACTTTGATATCGTCAACTTTTTCGTTAAGATGTTCTACTCTAGTTTCTACTATGCCTACACGCTCTGGTAACATAGCTAACTGTGATTGCGCTTCTTTCGTGGCCATTTAGGGCTCTCCAATGTGATAAGTCAAGTGCTCGCTCCGAGCCATGTGCCTAGTGTATGATTGAATGCCTAAGTGCCTATTAAGTATATGATTATACTAGAAGTATTTATCACAGCCGTAAAAAAGCACCCCGAAGGGTGCTTAGTCTTCCCATCCCTTGGAAATTAGGCTACTGTGAAAGTTGTTCCGATTGCAACTGTTGATACAGATGCAGTTCCTAACTTACCAGCTACTACGTTACGAACGCGATCTTGTAGAACGGCTGCGTCAACAGCGTGGCCGTCGATAATTGCATAGATAACGCCTGAAGCATCAGATACTGTGTAATACATTAATGGCTGAACTTCTTTAACTACTAAGCTAACTAGCTCATCCACGTCGTCGTCTAAAGACTGTAGGTCAACTGCGTTAGCAGCACCTTTAACTGTGATTACGATTGCTTTTTGTTGATAAACGCTAACTAGTGCGCCTGTAGCGAAAAAGCCATCGCCATTTACTCTTGTTGTTGCTGACATAATATTTTCTCCTCGATATGTCGGACCACCCTCTGTAGTCCATTGTAATATTATTTAGCCAAAGAATAAAAAACGGGCTGTTATAGGCCNATTTTATTAGATATTGCCGTAAACCAGTCTGTAGTGCCAACTAGCAGGCTTTCTTTAACTTGCTCGGGAGCAACGTAGTTTTGATCAGCACCTAGCTTGTCTAAGTAGTGCTGTGCGTGTGGGCCCAGGGCAGCTAGAATGTTTTCCACATTGCCCAGTGTAGCACCACTAGCTTGCGGGCCAAATAGTGCTTTAGCAACATCATCAATATTGTCAGCTACTAAATCGCCCTTNTTACCTTCTGGTGTTCTAGCATATAGAGCACCCTGAAAGGCACTATACATTGCACCCTTGTCTTTGGCAATCTGTGCAATTAGAATCTGTTTGTTTACACCCTTGTGTGCAGAGCGTTTGTATCCAGTAGCATCGTCGCCTACTGGTGCGTGTTGGTGAAACTTAGAAACTCGTTCCGCATTCTTAACAACCATAATATCTACTTGTGCTGCGCCATCTTCTAAAGGAACTCTAACGTGAACGTTAACACCGCTTAGTTTGCATTCAAAGCCGTAGTCTAAGAAAAACTGTTGCATCTTCTTACGAGCTTCTTTGGCATCGTTAGCGTGGAACACTTCAAATACTGCTGCTTCGTCAACCATCAAGTCCATATCACCTAGCTTGGCTTTTTGCACTAGGTCAGCGGCAGAGCCTACTGGGATTAGTTTGATTGGATCTGGTAAACGCTTTTGAATAGTGGCAATAATATGCTTAACTTCTTTTGAGTTAAACCCTTGGTCTGTATCGGCAAATACATTACCGCCTTCATTTAGAATCATTTTTACTTTCCTGGATACGTTTAATGCCGCGTTTGAACTTAGTAGCATCACCTGTCTTGATACTGTTTAAGAAACGGCGCTCTAGTTCGGCTGCTGTTTCAATATCGTAGTTTTCACGTATTAGGGTCAGCAGATTTACGGCACTTTGAATAATGTTTGACGCACGGCTTTCTACAATAAGATCCGTGTCGCGACTTAGTCCTAAGTCACTTAGTTCTTGTAGGAAGCTTCTTGTTGTTTTTCTCATGATGTTTAGTTCCGTATGTATTTATTGTATTGTAACATAGTTGGTTGAGTAAATTCAAGAGCAAAACATTCAGTTTCACTTGCTTTTTTGTCTAAAGGCATATATAATAACACATAGACAGCAAATGCTGTATATGTAAAACATACACAAACACAGGAGATTAATATGTTTATTCACAATCAATTCATCGACACCATTCAAGGTGGCAAAAAGCAGTTCGTAGAAACATTCATCAAAGATGCTACTTTCAAATCAGAACTGATCAAACTAATCGACGCACAAGCATTGGCTACAAAGACTTCAGTTGAAGCTTGTTTGGCTATCGCTACGGCATTCACTAAGAATACTACAGCGTTGATGTATCCAAACAAAGGAGCAAAATAATGTCTGATTTTACTCCAAAACTACCAGAAGTTAAATTCAACAAGAACGGTTACGAAATCCGTGCTGACATCTTGGCAATGGCCAAGGATCATGTTCAGAACGAGTTTAATGTTAAGTTCCAAGGTTGGGAGTTGACCGCAGAACGTGATCAAAAGACTGGACAAATTGTTAGCACAGTTAAGATGCCAGAGTTTCCAGGAATGGATAAAGTGCTCGAGGCTGCTGAAAAGTTCTATGGCTTCGTCAATACCGGCGCCAAGAAGTAAGCATAGCTTCATCGCCAGAATAGCGTAACATTCACTAGGACCTTCGGGTCCTTTTATTTTGAGCAAATTGAGTGTCAACTAAATTGCAAGCTAAGGCGTTATATATATGTAGGGGTAGAAATTCCTACTTAACCAAAAAGGACATATCATGAAATTGATCGCAACTTTAATCGCAACAATGTTTGCCGCAACTGTATTCGCCGCTGAGCCAGCTAAGGCACCGGCTGCACCTGCTTCAGCACCAGCTAAAGCTGAAGTTAAGAAGGACGAAAAGAAGCCTGCAAAAAGTGAGCCTGCAAAGAAAGACGCACCTAAAGCAGACGCAAAGCCAGCCGCTAGTCCAGCGAAGTAAACTTGATTTAGATGACAGTGACCTCATAATAGACGATGAGGTTACTTTTGGTCGTAATCGAAAGGCTGGCGAGTTTGGTAAGATAGTAGACGATGAACTATCAGACTATGTAAAGTTTAGATTATGGCTAGCTAGACAATTAGCTATGAGAGCATATGATAAAGCCCACGCATAAGTGGGCTTTTTTATGATCTAAGTTTTGCTAATCTTAAAAACTCAAATAGTTTAAACCACATCCAGCCTATGTCGAACTCAAACCAACGACGGCTTAGTTTAGGGTTAGCCGGTTCTAAGTGATGGTTGTTATGTAGTTCTTCACCACCTACAATAATGCCCCAAGGACTAATGTTTCTACTGTGATCTTTAGTAGTGCCATTGCGATATCCTACCCAATGAGCAACGCCGTTGATAACACCTGCAGCCCAAAATGGAATCCATATCATTTGCACACCCCATATAACTAGGCCCCACGGTCCAAAGAACAAGCAGTCTATAACCAGCATTAGAAGAATACCAAGGCGGCTATGGGGTGTGTAAATGACACGTTCAATCCAATCATCGGGAGTGCCAACTCCATACTGCTTGACCATGTCCGCATCCTTACTGGCGGTGTGATATAATACAGCACCTTTAAACAACACAGTCCATATACCATATACATGTGGAGTATGCGGATCGCCTTCGACATCGCTGAATCTGTGATGCTTGCGATGTATTGCTACCCATTGCTTAGTAACTTGTCCGGTGGTAAGCCATAACCATAAACGCATAAAGTGTTCCAGTGCTGGGTGGAACTCTATGCCACGATGGGCCTGTGCTCTATGTAAGAATAAAGTAACGCATACTATGGTGATATGCGTGACAATTAATAGGTATATTAGTATATGCATTATTCAACCGCTTGCTGTGCAAACAGTTTAGGGTGTAGTTTACCCCAGTTACGCATAATTACTGCGGCTTTTGCATTAGCCTCGTTTTCTTGTGGACTACCTGTAGTGCCAGCATCTGGATCTTCTAGTTGGTTTTCTAAGTCTTGTTTAAAATGAACAAGCTCGTGTGCTAGTGTGCGGCACACATCCATAACATGTCTGTTACTAACAGTTAGGATAATGTGACGTCCACCATACCCACCAAAGCTCTTGTTCTCTACAGAACGATCAGAATTGAAATGTAGTTCAATCTCAGGCAGTTGATCTAACTCGAGATTCTCCTGGCAAAACTCTATGAATTTTGATATAATCATTTTGGCTTTGTTCTGATCTAAGCCTTCGGTGATAAACTGTTTTGCTCTCATATTATGGCACCAATGGTTCGATTGCCACATTTACATANCANTTAGTTGANGTTGTATCAACGCAGATATAGGTTAAGATAACACATTGGTTGGCAATGCTTGCTGAACCAGCACCTGAACCGTTGTAAGTAGTTGAACCTGTTGTGCTGTTATTTACTGTAGCAACACCGTAGTTGAGGTCACGACTGGTAGCGCCTACACGAATGATTAACTTAACAGTAGCACCTGCTGTATAGTTGGATAGAGTCACTGTGGCTGTGCCGCTCGGTGTGTCCCATAAGATTAAACTGTCTGAACTAAAATCAATAGTGCAGCCAGTGCCGCCGGCCACAGTTCTAATGCCTGTTTCAACTAAGCGAGGAGCAGTAACTTGTGTAGTGAATGTTTTAGCACCACCAATGTTTTGTGTGCCAGTAGTATAAACACCGTTAGAGACCGTGCCAGCATTACCACT
>JGI24768J34885_10000504_pt1 | contig 11625 bp, 3 predicted proteins | sample LakOntMetagenome_FD_34885 | JGI IMG/M metagenome (IMG submission 34885) | reverse complement strand
GTGGTCAAATAGATCCTCAACAAATCTTACAGGCTGTACAACAAATGCTTGAAGAAGGTGCACAACCTGAAGAAGTAATTGCAATGTTGTTACAAGAGCAANTAGANCCTCAAATGATTGTAGAAGTGTTTGTACAATTNGGTATGCCACAAGAACAAGTTATGCAAGAGGTACAATCTGTTATGGAAGGTGGTCAAGAACAAGAATACCCTCAAGAACAAATGCAGGAGCAAGGTGTTGAAGAACCTGAAGGTCAACCTATGTCATATGGAGGAACACCTTATTTTCAAAAAGGAGGTGCATATAATTCATTTGCAGGATATGATACTTACAGAGCTCCAGGTGTTATAGATAACACAAAGTTTAATAGAGGTCTATTAAAAGCTAACTCTTTAATGGATCCTACTGCTTCTCCTATACCAAGTATACTTGCTGCAGCACCTAATAATGCTTTCTCTGCAATGTTAGGAATTGGAGCTGGTGCATTATCAGCAGGAGCTGGGGTTTTAGCAGGACCATTAGGTTTATTTCATAATAAAAAGAATGAACAAAATAAAGATTTTATACATAATGCATATGAGCAATCTTCTAAAATTCCTGGACAATTAGATTTACCAAATGTTGATGTTGCTAAAAACATGTCAGGTAAATTTCCTGGTGCTGCAACAGGACCATTAGGTGCTACAAGTAATCCTTTTCAAGCAAACAACTATGCTAAGTGGAAACCTAGTTTAAAACAAAATGGTGGTTTAGCAAAAGCTCAAGGTGGTAAATGGATGATGCCTGGTTTTAACTTAATGGAAGATCCTAATAAAACAAATGCTTTAACTAATGATCCTAAATTTGGACAAACTGCAGATTATGCTGATAGTCCTGGATATGATAAACAATCTGCTCAAGGATATAATGTTTTAGAATATGATCCTAATGAGATTGATCATTCTGTAACTGCAAATAAAAAAGTTCTTAATACTAAATACATGTCAGGACCTGGTATAGCTGCAAATGCTATTTCAGGATTAGGTGCTGTNAATANNGGTTTAGGATATTTTGAAAATAAAGAACAAAACAGAAGGTACAATCAAGACATGATTANAAATACTAATACTATGCAAAACACNCCTGTGTATAATAGTCCTAATGCTTTTGGTGATTGGACTGTTAACTCTGGTAAACTTAAACCTAACATGTATGTACCAACACAAGACATAGGAACATCTCAGTATGCTAAGTATGGTGGTACTGCTAAATACCAACAAGGTGGTGAATATCATGTAACTCAAGATGAGTTGATACAACTAATGCGCGATGGAGCAGAAGTTGAATTTTTATAATAGAAAATAGGAAAAAACAACTTATATTTGTATATTTTAAATGTAAGATGTTTAATGTCAAATCTTTAAACTTTCAAAGTTTATGTATAATATTAAATTAAAATCTGTTCCTAATAAGGCAAAAACAGGTTCTCAATTAGACTATAGTTTAGTTGACAGAAATACTTTATTTTTAAAACCTAATACTCCTGTAGACAGTGATGTTAAAAATACAATGGGTGCTGTCTCACGTGATAAAGCTAATATAGAAGCTGAGGGTGGTGAAACAGTTATAGGTGATATCAATAATGATGGATATTTAGAACATCAAACTATTGTAGGTAAGCGTCATAGCCAAGGTGGTGTACCTTTAAATGTACCTGAAGGATCTTTTATATTTTCTGATACAAAGAAGATGACAATTAAAGATCCAGAAGTACTTGTTATGTTTGGTATGAAACCAAGTAAAGCTGGGTATACTCCTGCTGAGATTGCTAAGAAGTACAACATTAATGATTACATAAGTATCCTTAAAGATAATGCAAAAGATAAGTATGCTAAAGAGACTGCGCAAATTATGTTGCAAAGTAATCTTAAAAAATTAGGCATGCTTGCTCTTATTCAAGAGTCTATGAAAGGTTTTCCTGATGGTGTACCTGCTATTGCAGAATCTATTATGGGTCAAATGCAAGGTGAACAACCACAAGAAGAAATGCAAGAGTCTCCTGAACAACAAGAACCTCAAGAGGAAATGCAAGAAGAACAACCAATNCAAAGATTTGGTGGTACTCAATTACCTAAAGCTCAAGTTGGAAAAAATAAAATAAAAAATGATTATTCACTATGGGGAGATATCAAAAGATCTTTTGATACAAATGTTGATAACATTAGTAAAAAAGGTTTAATGACTCACTTAGGAGAATGGTGGAATGAAAAAGAAGAAACTGATACTTATAAGCAACGTAGTGCTAAACAAAAACAAACTGAAATTCAAAATGCACAAGTTGAAAGACAGCGTGCAGAAAAGGAAAGACAACGTATAGAAGCTGCGCGTTTAAAAGAAATAACAAATACTAGAAAGTTAAAAAAAGCTGAACAAGATAAACAAGCATACTTAAAAGATCATAAGTTTACTGGAGAAACTGTTTATCTCCATAATCAACCTTTGAAAGTTGGAACTGCTGATCCTTCAAGATTATCTTCTTTTCTTTCTCAAAATGATTCACCTGTATTTCCTGTTGAAGGTGTTGATGAAAATGGGAATCCTTTAAAAAAATATATGAGTAAAGAAGAACTTTATGATGCTTTACATACAACACCTTATTCAACTCCATATGGTAAAACTTCTCCAAAATATAGTTGGGATGATATACAAAGTAAACCATTAATAGCAGAACGTAATTTAAATAAAAAATTAAAAATAACAACTGGTGATAATTTAGTAGTAGGTGATAATACTTATACAGTTATTAATCCATGGGGTGAAAATAGTAGATCATATGGTAAAAATTTTAAATCAATTAGAGATTTGTTTGATGACACTAAAGGTATAATTCATGTTAAAAACTTTGATGGTGAAGATGAATATTTAGAAGGTGAAGATATTACAGACGCTTATAATTTAGATCCTAATCTTATAAGTATACAAAGAGGTAATATTTATCAACCTAAAAATAAAGCAGCTTCAGATGCTGATAAAACTTCAACTTCTGCACCTGCACCTATTGCAGATACTGAACAAGGTACTGCAACTCAAGAAGCTGCACAACGAGCTGCAGCTGTAAGAAACGCAGCAGCGAATGCACAAGCTGAAGCATCAAGAGTTCAACAACAACAACGACAACAACCTGCAGAACAACCAAGAATTAAAGTAAGAATTAAAGCAGCACCTGCACAAAAAGAAACATATGCTCCTGCAACAATTAATGGTGTTGAAATTGAAACTACTAATGAGTTTGCATATGGTGGTAATATACATCAATACAAATTTCAAACTGGAAGTACTGTAACAGCTCCACAAGTAACAGCACAAGTACAACCAACTCCTGAAAGAAAAATTGTAAAATATAAATGGAGCAATGTGTCTAACAAGATGTATGCTATTGATGAGAAAGGTGCTCATTTTGAAACACCTTATACTAAAATCATCACTAAAGAAAAAATTATTGATCCAATAACTAAAGAGCGTAAAGAGGTGTATTATGGAGCATTTCCTGACGACATGTCATCTAAAGATAGAGCTGCAATAGCAGAGAGTATTACAGCTTCTAACATAGGTGTAGTATCACAACATGCAAATCAACGTATTAATCCTAAAAATCCTTATAAAAGATTTTATGGTAATACAAGACCACAAGATTATGAAGATACCATTGTTAGAAAAAATTTAGGTGATCATGCTACTGATGCAATGGATGAAATCACAAAGCGTAAAAAAGCTTTTGAATATTTAGGTATTAAAGGTGTAGCTGATACTGATTTAAAAGATGCAGCTAGATTGTATAATGATCCATACTTTTTTGATAATCAATTTCTGCCTGCATTTCATTCAAAATTACCTGAAGGAACTTATAGACCTCAGTTTAAAAGTAAAGGTCAACTAGGAATTGAATACCTTAAAGGTTATGGTGTTCCTCAAAAAGCAGATGAAGCAAAAAAAGATNAGGATGTAAAAACTTCTNATGCTACAAAACCATATATTGCACCACAATATGCCAATACAGGACCTTGGATACAAGATATAAATACTTTTGCAGGAGCATTAACTGATAATGTTAATACATACTTCCCAGCAATGGGTAGTCATGATTATATGACTCATGGTTATACATTAAATGATCCTACAACTGCTATACGTGGTGTACAACAAGGTGTAAATTCTTTACAAGATCAAGCATTTAATTCTATGTCTGGCAATGTTGCAATGGCTGCATCATCAGGTTTAGCAGGACAAGGTATGGACAAAGCTGCAGAAGTTGCAGGTAATGTTAACAATCAAAATGTTGGTATTGTAAATAATGCTGCAGCTAGTAATGCTAATATTTTTAATAGAGGTGTAGATGCTAAAGCTAGTGATATATCAACTTACATGGCTAACATGTCTACAGCATTAGACAATCGTGATAAAGCACTTAGTCAACAAAAGTGGAGAGGTATTGGTGCTATGAATAATTTATATACTAATTGGCAAAAGAAAAATCAATATGAGCAAATGTTTAAAAATGTAACTATTGATCCTGTTACAGGAAAAAGAACAATTCATGGTAATGATAGAGCACTGTTAAATGATGATGGTACATTTGGTTATGANNCTTATGTTAATCCTTGGACTTCAGGTACTGCAGCGATTGATACAGATGCTCTTATTGATCATTATATGAAAAATAAAAGTATGCCTTTTGAAGAAGCTAAAGCTAGAGCTGAGTTACAACTTAAAGGTCATGCTATTAAAAGTGGCAAACGTAAACCTTCTCAAGACTATGGATATGGTGCTAGTGCAGATAATGCATATGGGTATGATAGCTAATTATAGATAATAATAAATAAAATAAAGATATGGCAACTTATACTAATAGTGCTACAAGTGATCCATTTGGACCAATGCAATTATACAAACCTGACTATGACTTTCTTACACAGGTGTATGGGACTGGTCAAGCAGAGTTTGATCGTGGTTTTAACTATGTTAAATCATTATATAATTCAGGATTAAATGGTCCTATGACATCTAAAGATAATGAGAAGCATAGACAAGCTGTGTTTAAAAAAATATCTAACTCTTTAAAGGATGCTACAACTTTAGATTTATCTAATCCTGCAAACATAGAGTATGCTACTAAGTTAATGGATCCTATTACTAAAGATAAAGAGTTTGCATATGACAGAGCTTTTAGTCAAAGACAACAACAAGAACTTCAAAAATTAGAAAGTGTACGTTCAAGTCTTGATCCTAAAATTAGTTCACAATATAATGACTATAGTAAAAGAGCTATTGATTTTGCAAATCAAGATATGATGTCTTCAAAACGTGGAGATGGTTCTATCTTTAATGTTGCACCTCAAGAGTTTGTACCTTTTCAAGATATTGTTGCTGATTTAAATAAAGCTGCAACTGAACAAAAACTTGACATAACAATTGAGTCTGCTGATAATAGAGGATACATTGTAAAACAAAGTAATGGTCAACTTGCATATAAGCCTTTTACAAATTGGGCAATGCAAGCTATAGGTAATAAGTATGATAGACAGTTTAAACAACAAGGTTATGTTGATGCTGAATCTATGATACGTGGTAAAATGCAATCAGATAATCTTTCAAGAGGTGAAGCTATTAAAAGTTTTACACCAGAGATTGCTAAAAGATTAATGACAGAAGCTGTATCAACAGGTCAGTACTCAGATATTAAACTGAGAGAAATCAATTCAAAGATTGACAAGTTTGATGATAAATATAAAGGTAAAAAGATTAATGCTACTAGTGTTGCAGCTAAAGAAAGAATTAAATTAGAAAATGAAAGAACTACATATCTTGGTGAACTTGCTAGTTCAAAAGCTGAACAGTTAAATCTAAGTGAGAACGTAGATGAGTATGTATCAAGTAACTTATACAATATTTTTACAACTCAAGCTAAAAAGAAAACAGCATTAGACTGGGCAATTAATCAAGCAAATGCTACATCAAAACTAGAACTAGATAATGATACAACTTACATGGACAAGTTTAAAATTGCTCATGAAGATGCTAGATTTTATTCAAACTTAGATTTTGAAAAAAAGAAACATGCTTATAATATTGAACAAGATAAAGTTAAAAACAATCTTGAAATGTTAAAGGTTAAGTTTGGTGCTGAAGGTATGAAGAATATGCCATCAGAAACTTATGCTGGATCATATCAATCAGAAACAGATGTACTAGGTGTTAAATTAATACATGAAGATTTGCAACGTACTCAAAATCAAATGCTTGATATTGTATTTGCACCTTCAAATGGTTTAATAAACACTGTATATCATGCAAGTAAAAATGATAATGTTGTTATATCTCCTATAATCAGTAAAGTGCGTCAGATAGCAAATGGTGAGAATGTTAGACTTCATCCAAATGATCTTAAAAAATTAGTAGAGTTTGGGAAAAGAACTGGTATTCAAATTTATGATCCTAGTAACCAAGCTAACGCAGCATATGCTTTACGTCAAATGGCTGCAGATGTATATGAAAAAAGTGGAACTCAATTGTCTACATTTAGAGTAAGTAATAATACTAAAAAATTATTACCTATGATAGATGCATACAGAACTGCAAGATCTAAGTTTGGTGAATTTTCTAATCATGTTACAAATCTTGATAAAAACTATTCAAACATTGCAAAAGAAATATTAGATGCAAATGGAAATATTAAATCAGTTTATAATGGTGCAAAGATTATTAGTTATACTAAAACAGGTGCACCTATTTTTGATGTGTCAGCTTTATCAACTGATTTAAAAACTACATTAAGCAGCAGAGTTGATGCAAATTTTTCAAGTAAATCTAGACCTGTAGGTGCATCATTAGTTGCTAAGAATATGCAACCTGAAGAATATCATCAATTATTTAATCATAATACAAATTTATCTGCAGAAGTTAAATCACAACTTATGGGTTTAAATGCAGAAACTATTGAGGCTGTATTTGGTAAGAATGCTGAAATGGCATATGACCCAGGTGCAGAAGAAGTAATCTTTACTGTAAAAGCAAATATTAAAGCTGCTGATGCAGCAGGTCTTGATAAATCAATATCAACATATGAGTTAAGAATACCATATGATAGAGTTAAAAACAATGCAGCTATTTTAGCTAGACCTGCAAGATACTTAGAAGATAACACTGCTAAGTCTTATGATATTGATGAATTAGGTAAACTTTTAAAACATACAAACAGTACTGTATACGCACCTGTAGAAGTAAAAGCTTTAGGTATGGATTACTCAGTACATGGTGGTAACAATGCAAACCACAGTTATGGGTTATATGTTAAAGGTCAAATGCTTCATCCTGTAACAGAAGAAGTAATTAAGTTTGAACATTTTGAACCAGGTAACCCAGGAGATCAAAAGTTAATTGATAAAACTGAGTCTTGGTTAAATGATGCTAAACATCAATATCAAACAATGCGTTTACAACATGATGCACAAATTGAAAGAAATGGTGTAGATTTGCAAGATTATGATGCGTTTGTAAATTCAATCAAAATTTAATACAATGGCTGAAAACATTTTTAATATAGATGATCAAATGTTTGATCAAACTTTAGCATCAGGTGATTTACAACAGTCACCTGATCTTGCAATGCAAGAATCTGATATTGATCCACCAACTAAAAAGAATGATGCTATAACATCAGATATAGAAAACATGCTTAGGAGTACAGCTGCAAAAGCTTATGCTCCTGAACAAGAATCTTTAAGAGATCAAATCTTTAAAGCACGTGGTGCTAAAATTAAATATAGTGATCCTTCAAAGACAGATCAGTTTATTGCACAAGATGATTTTAATCCTAATACATTTGACTCTGAAGATTATGAAAGCAATGTTAGAATAGCTGCTGAAAATCAAACATGGAGTGATGCATTGTCAAAAGGTCTTGATGGATTTGCTTCAAACTTTGGACATAGTTTTACAGGATGGTTTGCTGGATATCCTAAAATGGTATCTGGTATTTTAAATGGTAGTTGGGAAGAGTTGCAACCTGGTACAGATGAAGCTGAGGCTATGTCAACATACTATGAGCAACAAAGATTAGCAAATGAAAACTTTGTGTTTGTATCACCTGAAGAAGAGGATGACATCTTTGGTAAAAAAAGTATGTCAGAATTTTTATCAAGTGCTGGATATTCATTAGGAACTACTGCAGCAGTAGGAACTGAATTTTTAGTAGATCTTGCTATTACTGCTGCTACTGAAGGTNGTGGGGGTGGTTCTATCTTTGCAACAATTGCAAGACTTGCATCTAGGAGTGCAGCTAGAGAGGCAGCAGAAACAGGATTAAAAACAGCTGCTAAAGAAGCATCTAAGACATCTTTGTTTGGTGAGATTAGATCAGGATATGTAGCAGGTACTAGAGAAGGTGGAGAACTTGTTAAAGGTTTAGGTTTACAAATGCGTGAGGCAGAAAGTCTTGCAGCAATAACACGTTCTAAATCAGCTAGTAGACAATTGCTAAAAGACTATGTTGATATGTGGTCTGGTAATATTTTTAATATTGCAAATTCTAAATCTATAGGACAACTTGTAAAAAGTACAGGTAAGGCATTACCTTTGGTTGGCACAGGAATAAAGTATGCAGAAAGAAGTGCTCTTGCTTTACAACATGGAGCTAGTGCTGGTCAACTTATAGGGATAGGTCTACAAGGTAGTAGAAGGTTAATGCAGGAATTTAACATGTCTGCATCAGAAGCTTATTTTGAAGGTGTTACTACATATGGTGATACACTAGATCAAATGGGTAAACAATACTTGTTAGATCATGATGGTAATGCGCCTTCACCTGATGAATATGCACAAATGAAATCTCTTGCTGCAAGAGCAAGTGGTTCTAACTTTAATACTAACATGGTTATCTTAGGTGTTACTAATCACTTACAATTTGGAAACTTGTTTAGTAAGTATACACCTTCTAATAAATTTATACAAGATTTAATTGGTGAAGAAGCTGATAGAGTTTTAAAAGTAACTTCTAAAAATGGATTAGAAGGTGTAATAAAAAAAGGAAAGATTCTTGGAAGTTTAGGTACTATAGGAAAAGTTTGGACAGACTATGGTAAGAAAGAAGCTATGTATCAGTTAAGTAGATCTGTATTAAAGAACTCTTTACGTTGGGAAGTTACAGAAGGTATTCAAGAAAACTTACAAGAAACTAGTGCACTGGCTTGGAAAGACTATTATTCTGGAAAGTTTAATGGAACTAAGTATACATTATCAGAAAGTATGAATGCTGGATTAGCAGCACAGTTTTCAAAACAAGGACTTAAAACATTTTTAATGGGTGCCTTAACAGGTACTTTAGTAAAAATACCAACTAGACTTATGACTGTTGGTATGGATAAAGCAAATGAATTATTAAATGCACAACAATATGCAAAAGAAGGTGCACCAAGTCCTTATGCACAATTTGAAAAAAGGTTAGATGATGACATTGCGTTATTAAATAAATACATCAAAGAAGGTAAAGCAGGTACATTTGAACACAAGTTGTTTAACTTTAATGCACAACTTGCTAATAGTTCAGAACAAACTGCAGCGGCATCTGTTGGTGCAAGNTATGAGTTTGAAAATGGTAAAGATAANAACTTACTAGCAGCTGTATCAGCAGCAAACAGAACAGGTAGTGTAGATGCATTTATGCAAACATTAGAAAAGTCTGTTGGTGATATGACAGATGAGCAATTTAAAGCTCAGTTTGGAATTGACATAGAGGATACTAATTATGCATCACCTCAAGATTTTGCAAGTAAAGTTGTAAGTGACATTAAAAAATATAGTAAATCTATAGACAGTTTTACAACACAATATAAAACAAAATTAGCAGATCCTTACCTATATGAGTTTGGTACCAAAGAGTATTATACTTCTAAATACTTAAGAGCTGCACAAGATGAAGCTATACACATTGCAGCATTAAACTCTATTAAAGCTGAAATGGTTGTAACCAGAGCTAAACAAATTGCTAATGAATTGTCTAGTAATACTTTGTTAGCAAATTCTACTGATACTGTATTAAGAGTACTTACTGATACTAAAATGATTGTAGCTGAAGTTGGTAACACTTTAGCTGAGATTAAAAATTTACAAGCACAACTTGATTCAGAAGGTCTGTCTGTTGAAATAAGAAAACAATTAACCAAACAACTTAAAGCTAAGAACAAGCAACTTGAAATGCTAAACAAGTGGTCATCATTCTTTGACACACGTAAGATCATGGCTGAAAGAGAAGGTGAAGTTTCAACTGACACTGTTCCTATTTTTGTTGGTAAACGTACAGAAAGAAAAGTAAGAGTTAAGAAGTTTGGAAACCCTACTAAAAACATTCAGCATAACTATCATGCTAGTCATAGAGAAGTGTTGGCAACTCTTAAAAATATAATTATTGCTAAAAATTCAGAAGCAGGTATTGATACTGAAATTAAAGATGGTCAAGTAGCAGATGCATTAGCAAAACTTGTTGATTACATGCAATTAGATAATGATACTAAAGATTATCTAACAGCTGTTGAAGTACTTACTGATAAAGAAAACTACAGTAAGGTAACTGAAAAGATTGCAGATGGTAGATTTAAATTTAATCTTATAATGTATGTAGATACAATACTAGATAAGTTTAAAACTGAAGCTGTAGAAATATCTAATGACATTAAAAAGTTAAATCAAAATCTAACTCAGAAAGATTATGATGAGATGACTGGTGATGTTGAAAAAAGTCTTTTATCAGAACCTGCATATATTAAACTTTTAACTATTATTACAAGTGAAGACTTTGGTTTAAATCAAGAAGCTGAAGCTCAAGCTGCATTGTTAGAGGTGAACAACTTGATTAAACAAAAGTTTAACGCGTATATTACAAAGTTTACAACAGGTGGTGTTATAGGTGATGTTTCTGATGAAGAGTTTAATGATATCATGGATGATGGTGTAGTTAACTTATTTAGAGTTAATGACATAGCTGATAAACTTTACAAAGCAAAAGGAGATACTAAAAAACTTACTGATAGAGAAAAAGAAATTTATGAAAAGTTTCCTGATGAGATTGATGCTAGGATAAAAGAACTTACAGATGCTGATGTTAAGTCTGGTGCTAAACCTGTTGTAGTTGCTGAGAAACCTGTAGATGAAGATCCTGATGAACTTTCAGATGAAGATGATGAGTTTACTGTTAATTTCTTGAGTAATGACGATGAAGATGAGGATGACATTGATGAAGAAGTTGCAGATGATAAATCTAAACAAACAGCTAAACCTGTTACAGAACCTACACCTGTAGAAGATGATGAATACTATGAAGAAGATTTAGGACCACGAGAACTTACTCTTGAAGATGCAAAAGCTTCGTGATAAAGGTAAAATTGAACAAGAAGATTTTGACACATATGTTAAAGCAAGACTTGTACGTTTAAAATTAAATGAGTTAGGTGTTACTGATATAGATGGTTTTACAAATGCTATTGTAAACATTATGTCTAAAATTGATGCATTATCTAAAAAAGCTAATCAAACTTTTGAACAGTATTTTAATAGTGCTTCAAACAAAAAGTTAATAAATGATATGATAATGCGTGA
>JGI24768J34885_10000502_pt1 | contig 11635 bp, 13 predicted proteins | sample LakOntMetagenome_FD_34885 | JGI IMG/M metagenome (IMG submission 34885) | reverse complement strand
GCGACGGCCTTGGTCATGGCAGGGCGTTTGCCGCGGTCGCGGTCGCCGCCACAACCGTAGACGCAGAGCACGCGGCCGGGCGTGATATCCCGGAGCATACGCAAGGCATTACGTAGGGCGTCGTCGGTGTGGGCGTAGTCGACAAAGATCGGGAAGGCTTGGCCGGCCTCGACGCGTTCCATTCGGCCTGGGACGCCAGGGAAGGAGGCGAGCGCGGGCGCGAGGGTTAGCGGATCACGCCCAAGGGCGGCAGCCATCGCGAGCGCGCAGAGGACGTTTGAGACGTTGTAATCGCCGGGCAACGTCGACTTGAAAATGGCCAAACGGCCATCATGGCGGACCGTGAAGACCGCGCCGCCCGTATCGAGGGCGAGGTCAGTCGCGCGGACATCGGCGTCCGCGGCGATACCAAAGGTAATCACCTTACCGCGGCGGCGGCAGGCTTCGGCGAGCACACGTCCGGCCGGGTCGTCGATGTTGATGACGCAGACATCGGGCACGGCGCCGTTACGGCCGTCGAAGAGCACCGTCTTCGCATCGAGGTATGAGGCTAGGTCGCCGTGGTAGTCGACGTGGTCGCGGGTTAGATTGGTGAAGGCCGCGACGCGGAAGTGGAAGCCATGCACACGATCCTGATGGAGCGCATGGGAACTGACCTCGAGACAGACGCCGGCACAGCCCGCGTCGACCATCTGGCGGAAGAAGCCGGATAGGTCGGCCGATTCCGGCGTCGTCTTATAAGAGGGAATCGAACGGCGGCCAAGGTGGTAACGGACCGTACCAACGAGGCCCCACTGCGAACCATCGGCCTGCAACAGGTGNCGGAGGAGGGTCGAAATCGTNGTCTTNCCGTTGGTGCCCGTGACGCCGACGAGCTGCAGGGCGGCTTCCGGGTGGCCGAAGAAACGGCGGGCGACTTCGGCGAGGGCGCGACGCGGATCAGCGACTTGGGCGGCGGCGACTGCGGGCAAGCCAGCGACGGGTTCACCGGAGATGATGGCGGCGGCGCCGCGGGCGATGGCATCGTCGAGGAAGGCGTGGCCGTTGGCGCGCAGGCCGGGTAAAGCAAAGAAGAGCGATCCGGGGATGATGCGGCGACTGTCCGTGACGATCGAGGAGATGCGGACGGAGCCATCGCCGGCGCGGCCGAGAACGGGGAGGCCTTGCAGCAGCGAGTTGAAGGTGGGGCGCTCCATGGCGGCGGGCATCATCACGGGTGGAGGCGTCATCGGCCGAGGTCGGCGACGTGGGCGCGTGGGATGGTGGAGACCGGAGGGATATCGAGCCAGCGGATGCACTTCTCCGCGACGTCGCGGAAGATCGGGGCGGAAACCTTGCCGCCATAGCCAACGCCCTCCCCTTGCGGCTCGTCGATGATCACCGTGATNGCGAGCTTCGGGTCGTTGACCGGNAAGAAGCCAGCGAAAGAGGCGACGTGGTGCGTGGAGGAATAGCGACCGTTGACAATCTTCTGTGTCGTGCCGGTCTTGCCCGCGACCTCGTAGCCGGGGATGTCGGCGAGCGGCGCCGTGCCGCCCTTGCCGCAGACGGCGCGCAGGAGCGTGGCCATCTGTGCGGCGGTGGCGGCGGAGATGGCACGGCCGCGCGAGCGCGGTCCGTAATTGAGAACGGTTGCCTTTGTCTTCGGATCCTCGACGCGGAGGACGAGCTGCGGCTGCATCAGCAGGCCTTCGGCCGCGACGACCGACATCGCGAAGTGCATCTGCATCGCCGTGACGCTGACCGAGTGGCCCATCGGCACGCGCGAGATTGTCAGCCCGTCCCAGCGCTTGGGCGGAATCAGCAGGCCCGGAATCTCGGCCCCGGTGATCAGGCCCGTATTGGCACCGAAGCCGAAGGACTTGATAAGCGCGAAGAACTTATCTTCGCCGAGGCGTTCAGCGTACTGCATCCCGACCTGGACGGTGCCGCGGTTGGAGGATTCACGGACGATCTGCCGGATGTCGGCGGCGCCGATGGCGTGCGAGTCGGCCGGCATGGAGACCATACGACCGCGGTAGGGTACGGTGGTAGCCCCGCAGTCGAAGACGGAGTTCGGTGTGATGAGGCGTTCCTCGAGCGCACCGGAGACCGAGACGATTTTGAAGACGGAGCCCGGCTCGTAGACGTCGGACACCGCGCGGTTGCGCTGGCTATCCATCGGTGCGGCCTTCGCGTCGAAGAAGCGGTTGAGGTCGTAGGTCGGCCAGTTGGCGAGGCCCAGGATGCGGCCTGTCCGCGGCTCGCTCACGATGATGATGCCGCCCTTCGGGTTATAACGGGCAGCGGCGGCGGCAAGGGCGTCCTCGCAGGTCTTCTGGATGAGGCTATTGATCGTCAGCACGATTGTGCTGCCGTCGACCGGCGCGACCTCGCGGAGGCGGTTGCTCGTAATCTCGCGGCGTCGGCCGTCACGTTCGGATTCGATCCAGCCCTTCTGGCCGAGGAGGAGCGGGTTCATCACGCTCTCGATGCCCGCGGCCGGGAGGCCTTCCTTATTGACGTAACCAAGCACGTGCGCGGCGAGCTGGCCCTTGGGATAGTTGCGGCGATACTTCAGGTCGGCGCGCAGCGCCTTGATGCCGAGCGCCTTGATGCGCTTCATCGTGGCCTCGTTGACCTCATGAGCGAGGACGGCCCAGCGGATTGTCTTCACCTCGCCGGCTTCGTCGAGGCGCGTGGTGGTCTCGAAGGCCTGGCGGACCTTGGGGAAAGGCAGGCCGAGGATGGTCGCGACCTCAAGGGCGCGCTCGTGCTCGCCCTTGACGAGGGAGTCCGGGTCCACGCCGATGTCCCAGACGTCTTCGGACACCGCAAGCAGGTTATCCTGGGCGTCGCGAATCTCGCCGCGGCGACAGGGGATCTCCTGGAGCACGCGGCGGGCCTGCAGGGCTTCCGCGCGCAGACGAGGGGCGTCGATCCAATGCAACCAGACCAGCCGCGAGATTACGGCCAGGAAGCAGAGGGAAACGACCCAAGCCAGCAAACGGTAGCGCGTTCGCCTGGCGTGGGGCAGGCTCATCGAGAACGAGATCCTCCCTGCCCACCCCAAGAGAGGGAGGCGATTTCGCGGGCCGTCATCCGGGGGCTCGCGGAAAGCATAGGGGGCGGGGATGCGACCGCCGGGAAATAACGGACCCACACCACCTGTTCGGGGACCGGAGGCTTCAGGGCATCACCGATGCGCTGCTGGAGGTCGACGGTATTGAGGAGCTCATCGCGCGTGCGGCGGAGTCTCTCGAGCTCCTTCTTAGAGAGGGAGAGGTCGCGCTCGAGGCGCTGGATGCGGCTACCGATGGCGTCGGCCTCAACGCGTAGGCGCATGATGTTGATCGTCCCCAGGGCGAAGGTCCCGACGGCGGCGAACACGAAAACCCAGGTGAAGATGCGTGGGCTCATGCGGCGAGGCGGCGGACGGCGCGGAGGCGGGCCGAGCGGCTGCGGGGGTTGCGTTCTTGTTCGGCGTCCGAGGGTTGGACCGCCTTGCGGGTGAGGAGGTCGGCTTGCTTCACGCGATCGTCCTGATTGCGCGCGTCGTCGCGGTCGACCGGGCGGCCGGCAACATCGTTCATGTAGCGCTTGACCATCCGGTCCTCAAGGGAGTGGAAGGAGATGACGGCGAGCACACCACCGGGGGTGAGCTTACCGAAGGCGAGCGGAAGGGCATCGGCCAGGGCGCCGAGCTCGTCGTTGACCGCAATGCGGACGCCTTGGAAGGTGCGGGTAGCGGGGTGCGGGCCGCGGGGGCCGGGCGCGGGGGGCGCAGCTTCGGCGACCAGTTCGGCGAAGGTCGAGGTGCGGGCGAGGCGGCCGGTACCGCGGGCAGCAATGATCGCGTTGACCACGCGGAACCAGCGAGGCTCCTCGCCGTAATCGCGGACGGCGCGTTCGATCTCGGCGCGTTCGCCGCGCTCGAGAAACTCGGCGGCACTGCGACCCACGCGCGTGTCCATGCGCATGTCGTTCGGCGCATCGAAGCGGAAGGAGAAACCGCGTTCCGGGACATCCAACTGGTATGAGGACACCCCAATGTCCATCAGAACCCCGTCGAATCGCCCCGGAACGCGGTCAAGGTGGCGGAAATTTTCCGAATGAAAACGCAAGCTACCCGGATGGGCGGCGAGAAGTGCGGCGGAACGTTCCGCGGCGGCGGGATCGCGGTCCATTGCTTCGATGGTGCAGCGCGGCGCGCGGGCGAGGATTGCCGCCGTGTGGCCGCCACCGCCGAAGGTGCAGTCCAGGTAAGCACGGCCGTCCTGCGGAGCGAGGAGCGTCAAGCACTCCTCAAGCAAGACTGGAACGTGGTTGGTCATTCGGCGGGCTGTGAATAAAGTGTGAGTAGTGTAAGTAACTTCTGGATACGGCTCACAAGCCGAGCTCACGCAGAGCACGGAGGATGGTGAGCGCGGACTCGGATTCNCGATCGGCCTTGGGCGGCGTCGGCGAAGAGAGGTGGAAGGTGGTGAACCCGCCGCGGAAGATCACCTCGTGCTCGAGCTTCGCTTCCTTGACGATGTGGTCGTTGAGCGTGATGCGGCCGGCCTTATCGCACGTGACCTGAATGCTATTCGTCGCGAGGAGGCTGAGTGCGTCCATCTTCACCGGGTCACTCACCGTGACCTGCTGAGCCGCGTCGCGAATGCGTTCGGCCATCGACGGAGGGAACACGACGATTGATCCCAGCGCGGGATGGAACATCGCGAGAAAAGTCGCTTCGGCATCGAAACGCCAGGCCGCCGGGATGGTGACACGGTTCTTCTCATCCAACTTTCCGTTGTGGATGCCGGTGAAGAGACCGTTGTTGGCGCCAATAGACATTGCGTATGGGGAGTTGCCCCCAGTTCACCCACTTTTCCCCACACCCCTCCACCCGTCAAGATTTTAGCCCCAGATCTGCCCAATTTCTTGTTCACAGCGCGGCCAGGGCAGTTAAATGACTGAATTCAGTCTTTATTTAACATAAGTATATCGTATACAGTAACTTAAGTGAATTGACCTGCGAAACATCGATTTTCGGTGCCCTCTCCCCCTCCAGGACGCCCCCGGGGGATCGGTCCGGCGCCGGCCGCGGACCTTATTTGTCGTTGTTTTTCCATTACAAAATCACCCCTTTCGCAGCCGCGGCCCAAGGGCGAAACTGTTTGCCAACAGACCCCAGCTGTGCTTTGACTTCAATCACTCAACCACGACTCTTGCACATGAAAACCGCCCTCGCCCTCCTCGCCCTCCTCGTCCTCTCCGGATGCTCCACCCAGCTCGGTGTGGACAACTCCCAGAACAACGAGGCCTCATACTCCAACGCCACTGGCATCCTAACCACCCGCTACACCGCTGACACGACCGCCGTCTTCAACGCCGTCAAGCGCACCATCGACGCCATGCCCGGCACCCTTCGCACCGGCGAGACCGACGAGGTCGGGGCCAATAAGGAGCTGCTCAGCGTCGTGGCTTACGCCCGCACCGTCGGAGACCTTGAAATCAAGATCACCATCGAGAAGGCCGAAGACGAAGTCACCAAGGCCGTCTTCACCCAGGTGAAGGTCAAGTATGGTTTCTTCGGCAACCTGCCGGAGAGCCAGAAGATCGTCTCCAAGATCACTTCAAACCTGCGCTAAACGCCGGGGCGGAACCGCCAAACGGACGCCGCCCAGCCACCTGGCTAGGCGGCGTTCTTTTTTAACCACTTTACCAATGGGCAACATTCACGGACACAGTTTCCGCATCACCACCTTCGGCGAAAGCCACGGGCCCGCCCTCGGCGTCATCATCGATGGCTGCCCGCCACGCGTGCCGTTCGACGCCGCCTTCCTGCGCAGCGAGCTCGACCGTCGCCGCCCCGGCCAAAGCGCCCTGACTACGCAGCGCAAGGAAGCCGACGTTCCCGAAATCCTCTCGGGCGTCTCGCATGACGGCCTGACGCTTGGCTCACCCATCGCCATCATCATCCGCAACGGCGACCAGCGCCCCCAGGCCTACGCCGAGATGAAGGCTGCCTATCGTCCGTCGCACGCCGACTTCACCTACGACGCCAAGTATGGCATCCGCGCCGTCGAAGGCGGTGGCCGTTCGTCCGCACGTGAGACCGCCGCGCGTGTCGCCGCCGGCGCCGTCGCGAAGACCGTGCTCAAACACGCCTGCGGCGCCCGCATCATCGCCTGGGTTGAAAGTGTCGGCGACGTGCGCATGCCCGCCGCCGCCAAGGCACCGACGTTGAAGCAGGTGGAGGCCACGCCGACGCGTTGCCCGCATCCCGCCACCGCCGCCAAAATCGATGCGCTCATCCGCGCAGCGCGCGCCGACGGCGATTCCGTCGGGGGCGTAATCTGCTGCGTCATCGAGAACCTTCCCGCCGGACTCGGCTCACCAGTCTTCGATCGTTTCGAAGCTGACCTCGCCAAGGCCATGCTTTCGCTGCCCGCGACCAAGGGATTTGAAATCGGCAGCGGCTTCGCCGGCACTGTGCTCCGCGGCAGCGCGCATAACGATGAGTTCATCCGCAAGGGCGGCCGCATCCGCACCGCGACCAACCGCTCCGGCGGCACGCAGGGCGGCATCACGAACGGCGAAGACGTTGTCTTCCGTATCGCCTTCAAGCCCACCGCCACCGTACTCAAGCCGCAGAAGACGGTCCGTCCCGACGGCCAAGCCACCGAGCTCAGTGCCAAGGGTCGCCACGATCCGTGCGTCCTCCCTCGCGCCGTGCCCATCGTCGAAGCCATGGCCGCCTTAGTGGCCGTGGATCACTGGATCCGCGACCGCGGACAGAACGCCCCCTTTGGCCGCTGCGGACGTAAGGCATGACCCCCATTATCATCATCCTCGGACCCACGGGCGCTGGCCGGGCCGACACGGTGCGCGAGCTGGCTGAGAACGCTTGGCCCGAAGGCCGCAAAATACGCATCCTCCGCGAAGCCCGCGAAGGCGGCGTCGCCCCGGACCAATGGGAATTTAAGGGCGGACAAGCCATCTTGCCCGCGCCTGGCGACGAAGACGCCGCGATCCTGGTGTCTAACGGTTCCCTGCACATGATCGATCAGATGGAGGCGCTCCACCGCACCATCCGTCCGATGATGCCCGACGCCGTCTGGCGCGTCGCGCGCATTATCACCGTCGTCGACTGCCCCCTGACGATGAAGCACAAGGCTGTCGAGGAGTGGTACCGCACCTGCGTACACTTCTCCGACGCGGTCATCATCAACCGCCGCTGGGAAGTCCCCGGCCAGTGGGTCACCAAGTTCCTCGAGCCGTACGAGAAGGAATTCTATCCCTGCCTCTTCTTCAACCTCACAAAAATTGGCGCCATCGCCAACCCGCCCGCCGTCATCGACGGCGAACCGTTGCGCCTGTCCCACATCTTCGACGACATCGACGCCGTCGATGAAATGGAGTTCGACGAGGATAACTTGCCCGACGAACCGTTCGACCTAGTCCGCCAGGTGGACAAGTATTTCGCGCGCGATGAACTGGGGCGCCGCAACATCCTCGTCCCCGAAATCGGCGACCTGCTCAAGCAGGAAGGCCGCTGCTGAACGCTTACCCGATGCGGCCGCTGATCGTCACCTACGCTTGGCTGCTGACCCGCCTGCCCGAAGCATTCGCCCGCCTCAACGCCGCGCTACTCGGACAGGTCCTCTGGCTCCTCCGCGGCAAGGTGATTCGCCGTAACCTTGCGAAAGCTTTCCCCGATAAGGACGCCGCTTGGGTCCGCCGCATCGGCCGTACCTCCTGTCGCCGCACGGTGGAGATGGGCCTCTTCTCGATTGCCTCGCCCTTGATGTCGGAGGCCGAAATCCGCAACCGTATCATCGTGGACGAAAGCGTCCTGAGCACTGAAAACGGCCTGCCACCCAAGGGCACTGGCGCGGTATTCTTCGTGCCCCACTTGGCCCTGATGGAGATGATGACCGCTGCCCCCCTCCTGAGCCCCGAACTAGCGAAGCGCGAATGGGTCGCCGTCTACCGCCCACTCGACCAGCCTGCGGCCGAAAGCTGGGTCAAGGAAGCCCGCGAGCGCTTCGGCATGAAACTGGCCTCGCGCCGCGAAGGCTTTGCGCGCGCGATGAAGGCCGTCCGCGAGGGGCAGGCCACCGTGATCCTCTTCGACCAGACGACCCAGAGCGGTTCCATCTGGCAGTTCCTTGGCTCGCCTTGCGCGGTCACCGAACTTCCTGGCATCATCGCGCAGCGCTTTAAGTGCCCGAGCCGCATCTTCTGGACGGAACGTACCGACTTCTGGCGTTGTCGCTTACATATGGAGGCCCTGCACGCGACTGATTCCATCGGCCTGACCATCGAATCGAACGCCTGGCTCGAGCGGAAAATTACGCTCCGGCGATGACGCCTGCGCGAACTGGCTCTGGGCGCACGACCGGTGGAAGCACGGCCAGCTCCCGTTCAAGAAACTCGGCGAGTAAGCCTACTGCTTGGGAGCGACGGCCGGCGCCTCTGGGGCTTCGCCTTCGGGCAGCTTGCGGCGCTTCTTGTCACCCTTCTCGCCTTCCTTGGTATCAGGCAGCTTGCCCTTTTCCTTAGCGAACTCGGGGCCGTACTTCTCGGAAAGCTTGCGGATGAATTCCATACGCTGTTCCGGCGTAAGGGCCTGGATGCGGGCGCGTTCAGCCTTTACCTCGGCGGGCGTGAGCATCTTGAAGTGATGCTCGAGCACGCGAGAGCCGGCGCCGCCGCGTTCGCGCATCTCCTTCATAATCTTATGTCGCTCCTCGGGTGTAGCGGTCTCGTACTTGGCGAGGTTGGCGGCGAAATCCCGGCGAGATTCCGGCGACATGCGCTCCATCTTCTCGATCGCCGAACGCATGCGCATGAGACGCTCAGGCGGGAGCTCGAGAATCTTGCGGATGGCCTGGATCTCCTCGGCGGTTGGCTCGGATTCGGGCGAACGGCCAGAAGCCTGCTGGGCAAAGGAAGCGGCGGCCGCCAAGACGAGAGCCGAAAGAAGGGAAAACTTCTTCATCGGATTAGGAGCCGGGGGCGTTGAGCACCTCGGCCACGCTGGACTTCTCCACCGCGGGCGAAAGGAGCGAAAGGTCGGCGGAGGCGCCAAGCAGGTCAGCGAACTGGGCCGATTCGTCGTGGGCGACGAGGGCGAACGTCTGGCGATTGAGCGCTTCCTCGGAAGGAGCGGACAAGGTAAGGACGGCAACGAGGCAGGCGGCGGCCGCCGTGGCGATGGAGCTCCAGCGGATCACGACGCGACGACGACGGTCGGTGCGGATGGCCCCGACGACGCGGTCGGCGAAGCCGGTGACGGCGACGAAACGGCCACGGCTGAGGGAAGCGGCGAGTTCTTGGTCGAAGGTCTTGTGGTGAGGATTGTCCATGGCTCAGTTCATAGGGTTAAACACCACCGAAGGCGGCAAGTTGCAGGGTTCATTGGTTTCCATAGAAGTCTTTGAGGAGCTCGCGCAGGCGGCTCCGGGCGCGGTGGATCCAGGTCTTCACCGAGGAGACTGGCACACCCATGATCTCGGCGATATCCTCATAGGGTAACTCCTGCTGGACAACCAGGAGGATAGCGGTGCGTTGCTCGGGGGGCAGCTGGGCGATCGCCCGCTGGAAGGCTTCATCGAGTTCGGCCACGCGCCGGGCGGATTGCTGAGAAGAATCACCGGGCTCGGCCGCGAACTCCAGGCGGTCGTGGGCTTGCGGCCACGACGGCGCCACTCGTTGAGCACGAGGTTGTGGGCGATATGAATCAGGTAGGTGCTCAGCTTCGCCTCGGGACGCCAGCGGGAAGCCGCGCGGTGCAGGCGGATGAAGACCTCCATCGCCAACTCTTCGGCGGTGGCCTGGGAGCCGACCTCGCCGCGCAGGTAGCCGACCAAGCGCGCATGGTGCCGATGGACGAGCAGGCGGAGCGCGTCGTCATCGCCTTCGGCGACCAACGCCATCAACCGCTTGTCGTCCTCGTCGTCGGGGAGCGTGGGCTCTTCCTGGGACATCTCTTTAATATAACTCCGGGGAAGGGGTGAAGTTACGCCGCGCGGGGGCGCAGGGCGAAGGCGCGCAGGGTGCGCAGCAGGAACTGCTCAAAGGCGGCCACGACCTGGTAGTTGAGCTCCATACGGTGGCGGGCGTCCTCGAGGTAGCCGACCGACTGCGCAACCTGCTCGGCGCAGCCGGGGTGGGTCCGGCCAATCAGCCGGAGCTTTTCCTCAACCGAGACGAGCATACGGGCGCGCACGCCCCGACGGACGGATTCCTCGTAGGCAAGTTCAGCGTCAAACTCATCCTCGTCGGTCGGCGGAGGCGGCGGCGCAGCCTTCAGCGCTTCGTCGACGAAGAGTTCTAACAGCACCTCGAAGCGGGCGCACAGGGCGTAGAGCGGGATGAAGACTTCGGAGACGCGGGCCGTGGGCGAAGCCGGACCCTTGACCATGCGGGCGAGTAGCTTCTCCATCTCCCGCAGCCAGTCAGACCAGGAAGGATCGGCCAGCACTGGCGCGTCACCGGCGACATGGAAGCGTAGGCAGCGGCTGAGGATCGTCGGGAGGACGCGGTAATAATTGGCCGTCTGGAGGATGATGAGCGTGCCGGGCGGCGGCTCCTCGAGCGTCTTCAGGAAGGCATTGGCGGACTCAGACTGGAAACGGTCAGGCTCGTTGACAATCACGACGCGGTGCGGCGACAACGAAGTGAGGCGCAAGGCAGCGACGATCTCGAGGGTATTATCGATGGTGATGCGCCGCGATTTCTTCGCCGGGCGCAGCACGCGACAATCTGGATGGCCCAGCGGATCGGCGTCGCCGAGATGCAGCGCGGCGAGCTGTTCCGCGGCACGGGCCAGTACGGTGCCATCGGCACCGGTGAGCAGCACGGCATGCGGCATACGGCCCTCGGCGCGGGCACGCGCGAGCACCTTAAGAACCGGAAGGTCCGAAAGGTCAGCGGAAGCGGCGGGTGATTTCATTCCAGATCTCCTCTTCGAGGGCTTCGGGCGGGCGGGCGGCGTCGACCACGAAGAAACGCCCGGGCTCCTCCCTCGCGAGCGTGTGGTAAAGGTCGCGTACCTGTCGGTGGAAATCGGCGCCGAGGACTTCGAAACGGTCCGCTTGGCCGTGGTCGCGCACCGAGGCACGGCCGAGGCCGCGGGAGGAGTCGAGGTCGAGCAGGATGGTCAGGTCCGGGCGGACAGCCCCGCAGGCGAGGCGATTGGCGGATTCGATGAGCGCGCGGTCGAGGCCTCGGCCGCCCGACTGATAGGCAACCGTGGAGTCGATAAAACGATCGCAGAGCACGACCTGGCCGGAAGCGAGGGCCGGCGCGATGACCTCGGCGACGAGCTGTGCGCGGCAGGCCGCGAACAGGAGGGCCTCGGCGGCCGGCTGGATGACCGAGCCGGGATGCTTGAGGACATCCCGCATCTTCTCGCCAAAAGGCGTACCGCCGGGCTCACGGAGGCTCAGTACCCCCTCACCGGAAGCACGGAGACGATCCGCCAGACGGGTCAGCTGCGTGGACTTTCCCGCCCCTTCCCCTCCTTCGAACGTGATGAATTTACCGGCGATCGGCATACGCCCTCAAGATGCCCGCCGAAAGGCTCAAAGCGAGCGGAGAAACCCTCTGCGAATAAAAAGGCCCGGCATCAGCCGGGCCTTTTTGAGCGAATCGAGCCGAG
>JGI24768J34885_10000495_pt1 | contig 11737 bp, 2 predicted proteins | sample LakOntMetagenome_FD_34885 | JGI IMG/M metagenome (IMG submission 34885) | reverse complement strand
CCTACACCCAGGGCTACTCAACCGTCCAGACCACGCGCGTAAACCAAACTTCAACATCGGTTCGTCCGTGGTGCAGCTTCGCTCCACGGACCTTCTCGCCGTCCCGGGTTTGGTGGAGGGCGGGACGTCTTTTTCTTTAAGTTCGTGCTCTCACGCCTGCTCATGAAGACTCAGAACGACATCACTGACTCCGTCAATATCATGCGGCGGGTCATCCCATTCGGGATGGTCCTCGCGACGATGGTGTCTTCAGTCCTCGTGGCCCTGCAGTCGTCACCCGTGCCGGCCTTACTCGCCGGCACTCACGACGAGCCGAAGCCCTGTGCCGTTACCGGCCCGCTCAATTCGACCGTCTTTGAGGGCGACCTCGTCGGGTACATGCCTCGTCGCACACCGGCCCTGCACGTCAAGATTACCCGCGACCTTGCCACGGCTTACGACGTGCTGGGACGATGCCCCGTACCGGGCCCGTGCACGAGGAACTCGGCTTGGTATACCGAATGGCTCGCAACAAGTCCCACGCCAAGGGGGCAAGCGTTACCCGCAAATCTGACGGGCTTTGTNACGCTATCGTGGGCAACCGTGTTGGTCGGGCTTGTGGCATACGTCGGATGCTATGTCAGGCTCGAAACTCGTGTGCCGACGAAAGCCAACCCCAGCCGCTTCAGGATTGGGTCCGAGCCAAGCCTCATCCACCCCTGGCAGCGCAAGACATACGATCTGGCGGCGCTAGAATTAGGCCTGCAGGGTGTCACGGCCTACGTCCTCTGGGCCCTCGGATGTGTCTCGGCAGCTCTTCTAGAGTTCCCGATGGACCTGAACACGATGTCCGTCGCCCTTGTCGTGCTTGTCCCTCTATTGAGCGGCTGTGCGGTGGTTACGGTCATGGGCCAGTTGTCCTTCGGCTGCCTGGTCATGTACATCAGTGCCTTGACCATGATCGGACACGATCACCTGGGGCTTGCCGGTACGACACCGTGGTGGGCTGTGTGGGGGATGGTCACTGTGGCAGTGCATGTGGCCCGCCGCTGCATCAGCAGTGGGGACGTTGCGTTCGTGCTGCTGTGTCAAGTGGGCCGCGGGATGATGTGGCTCAACGCCCTCGCGGCTGCGGCGGCATTCCCGTCCTATCNCGGGCAGTTACCAGCCGTCGTCTTCTCGGTCGACTGGGCTCATATGGCTTNGCTTGTACTCTCATGGACCACTGCGTCACTGCAGTGGGCGGCAGCAGCCCCATTCTTCGGGCAGCTGCCAGGTATCGTATTGTCGGTCATGGCCTCGGAGGAACTTCGCACGTGTGCTTCGCTCATACACTCATGGGCCACGGTTCTCACACCGTGGGCGAAGGGTCTTGCTCTATGGGCGATCACACTTGGGGCGACCATGGCCTTCTCGTCGTGGGCATTCGACGTCGCAAGCTGGGAATACGGGGTGGCGTACCAGAGCCTGGCACGGCCCAAGGCCCTCTTCCTGGGAAGCTTCAAGGAGCATCTGGACAACAACCACGAGCGAGTCACCGGCATGGAGACACCACTATCGAGGCGATCAAAGTGGGTTGCATGGTGGGAAGCTCTCAAGCAGTCTGGGGTAGCGGCAAGGTGGGAGACTTTCAAGTCGGCCTTCCACGTTCTCTCTGCGTTCGGCCGACCAGTCGAGATTGCGTGGGGCATCGGAGTGGTGGCGGGGAGCTGGGGGGTGCCGTTTACGTGGCCCAATCTGGCGTTGGCCATGGCAGCGGCAGTCCTTTTCAGCCTCGCACTCCCGTCTACCCGGAAACGGTGCATGCTCCAGCTCTTCAACGGCCTGGCACCCGCGGGACACATATTCGGGCTGTGTGTTAGTGGCGTGCTCATGCTCTGCATGCCGTGCGACTCAACGCCTGACACAAGTTCAGATTCGTGGTCGTGCCGCTTGTTCAAAGAGGTACAGAAGGACGCGGACTGGATATCGTGCTACGTGGAGGAGAGCCAGAAGGTTTTGGGAGCTACGGAGCGTTGCTGCACACTCGCGGACAAGAGGTATCGAGCGCTGGTCAGGGGCACTAACATGGAAGTGCTGGTGCTGGGACGAGACTTCGGTTGGAAGGACGTGGCTCCCAAGTCACGACGAAAAAGGCGTCCTCGACCCCCTTCATTCAGACCTGACCCTCAACCTGAGTGCGACAGAGCACTGTGCCTCTCCTTCTTGGGAGCGCATGTCCTCTCCTCCACGGACCTCGAGCCCTTACCTGACCTCCCACCCCCCGAGAGGTCCGGGACAGGGGAGACGACCACCACGCCCGACAGCACTACGTCTGAAGGAACACGTACACCATCTCAAGACTTCACTCTCTGGGCGCAGGGAGCGATGAGTACGCCCGGAACAACAGCTGGCGCGGCCATGTGTTGTGGCAAGACCAAGGCAGTTGACATCAGGACACTGGTGGAGACGCACCTAGCAGCAGGAGAGGAGAAGGTTGCCCGACTAATGTCGCTCGAGACAGCGCTGAGAGACCATCGTCGTCTGTACACCCAGGAGCAGTATCGGAAGTATGGCGCCGTGGCGAGCGGTGCGACGCGTGAGCGGGCCGGTAAGAACGCCAAATGTTTCACTGACCGCCTCGAGCTCCACTGCGCGCTCTTCGCTAATAATCCGGTATGGGCCCACATCGTACCTTCAGGAGAGGCCCCAGCCCCGCCAGAGGTACTAGCGGATACCATGGTCCTCAGCGCTGTCTCCAGAGCGAAGCTGACTCTGAAGATCGCTGAAGAACAGCTAAGCGAGGCCGAACAGCTCGGAATAGAAACGGAGTCCGTCGAAGTGGAGGGCGAATGGGAGGAGTGGCCCGCAGATAAGCAGAAGTTTGTCGCCGAGGTCGGGAGGATGAACATCATCGACGCTCAAGTCGAGTTCCTACGTCGACTGGGGGAGGCTGCCCGATTGCAAGAGCCCGGGTCGGACCTTCGGTTGGCTACCGCTGAGCAAGCCAAGGGATGGCGCAGCATCTTGGCACCGGAGAGGGTTGACCTCACTGGCGATGAGGATGAGGGCGGTTCAGGGCCAGGTTTGCGTCTTGCAGAGACCGGTGCGGGTGACGACGGACTTACAAGCTTGACGAGCCTGACAGCCCGTGCAACAATTGGCTCGGGCCCCGAGACTACCATCGCCGCAGAGTTTCAGGCCTACGTCAAAGCCACGGCCCAACTCCAGCAGGACTTAGCAAAGGCCATGAGCTTGTCTACCAGCCGCCTTTCCACCCAGGACCCCCCCAAGGACCGCGAGCCCTCAGGCATGTGGAAGAGGATCACGCAGCAGCTTCTTGCGACCGCAGGGACGGCTCATGCCTCGAGCGACCTGCCACGCCTAACTGGAAGGTCGATCCCGGGGGCACGGACGAAGACCCAGCTGACTGCGCTACCCGGATCGAAAGATTCTCTCCTCACCGGGGAGGCAACTCCAGAGAGGGACTATATCGAGAGGTTCGAACGACAACGGCAAGACGAGGCCGCTGCAGCCGCTCAAGGGATGCCGCGTGCCTGTAACCCGGTCTGCTACCAATGCACCTCGTACCGTATTGAAGAGGCGCGTAAGGAGAATGGCCGAGGGATGGAGGAAATCTTCTCAGCGTCGGAGTGGGAGCAGCATCAGGTGCACATGAGCCGCCCCGACGCCGTTACGTGTACTCTCTCGCAGCACGGTTCCGGCTCAGCCTCGTTGTACTGTGGGCCGGCCGTTGGAGTGGCTACGGTGTGCGTTCTTTGCCATTATCCGCAATTCATCCAAGGTCTGCCCTCACCGGTCTGCTCGAACTGTGGGGTCTCCTACATCGAGCCGATCAAAGGAACCTACGAGCCAAAGAACCGGAAAGCCCCCCTGGGAATCGGAAAGAAGGAGTTGATTGCAGCAACCATGGCAGCGATGGTGGGTGGNGGGGGTGATTGGGTGCAGCGGGAGAAGCTACCCGACAGGATGATGGAGCTTCTGTGTAGGGCCTGGCGAAACCCTCGTGACGACATGATCCGGTACCCTCGCCTCGCGGTGATGGTATGGTGCGGATGTCGCTTAGACTGCGGTCTACATCCTGAGTTTGCGATGGAGCTTAAGGACAAGGCTGGCCGTTACTCTGCACCGTTCACATCGATCCCCCACATGGACATGTGCCTCCACGCCCGCCTCTTCCAAAGCACAAGTGACAGGATGAAACCTTTCAATGTCCCCACGAAGGACGGAAGCATGAATCCCACTGCTGCGGACTTGAAGACAGCGGCACTCAAAGAGCTCAAGAGCGTACCGGATTGGCCGTGGCGAAAGGAGCCGTTGTTCCAATATGAGAGTGGGGTTATCCTCCTCCTCGGGGCCACGAGAAACTACTTCGACTTCATGGTGAACCTGTTCGGCGAGGGACACCGGAGGGACTTTGACGAGACCCACGCAACTCTCACCACGCTACTCAACTCACCGTCCTTCGGGCGCAACCTGAGCAAGGCAGAGTTCTTTTGCAACGCCCCGGTTGCGGAGTGGGCACACCGGATGCGCCACCAGTTCGACCCCGAGTCAGGGCTCGGGAACTTACTCTACCACCACGAAGTCCAAGCGGGTTCTGCAGTGCCGAGGGTGTACCTGTCATTAGGCCTGCGCGCAATCGTTGAGCTGAACTACCACTCAGCTATGCGAGATCTGAACGGCAAGGACGATTGGGTCTTCCCGTCGGGTGACGCTGGACCCCCGCGCACCCACAAGCCAGTCTGCACTTTTTCAGGAGAAGCGACCCAAGCGACCAACCCTGCCCAGGGTCCGGGCGAGACCATTCGGATCACCGTCAAGTCGGACGGCTTCGTACCGGTCAAGCTCANGGCATTGGAGCGCAACCACACTCGCGCCAGCGGAGCGAAGGGGGAAGGCCCGGTGTGCTTGGATTTCCAGAGCGTCGACGGCTGTCCGCACACCAACTGCTCCAAGCTTCATGCTCACACTATACTCACCCCCGAGCAGTTCCTGTACTGTCTCGGGAAGGGTGGGCTGTGCGGGCACCCGTTGCAGGCCGAGGAGTTGCGGCGGGCGTTGCCGGAGATAATGGAACCAGAGGAAAACCAAGAGACACTCACGCGCCGGTTTCTCGGGACCATGCAGGACGTCATTCAACCTAATAGGGCGATCGTCCACACCGAGCCTCTAGCACTCCGACAAACGTGCTGGGTCGAGGCTCCTCTGTTGTCATCCACCCCGGTGCCGCTTGTCACGCGTGGAGCGCTAGAGATTACTGAGGTGAATGCCCTCTCCGTAGGACGTGGACCTCAAGTGCTGATAGGGGGAGTCTGCCACGATGTGGGGAGTGACATTCGCACCTCGAACGGAATTTTTGGTCGGCAGTGCGTACTGCGCTCCCTCGTGGCGGATCTGGAACCACCGGTCCAACAGGCAGTTGAATCACCGTCGGGTGAGAGCAACCGAGGTAGGGATGGGTCCAATGCCCATGCCGTCGAGATACTCCAACAAGTCATCACGCAGCTCGGGGAGCTGGATATCAGCCGACTGCCCGTTGATTCGGAGATTGCAGCGACCTACTGCAACTCAGTGGCGCACACCAACGTTGGGTGGAGCGAGAACTTGCTCGACTTGGTGGCTCCACCGATCCTCGAGAAGTACAACGTGCTATTCGTGAGCGTCACCTCAACCACCCTCACCTTCCGGTACTACCCCAGCGGAGGCACCCACAATGGCAAGGCTGTGCCGACAAGCTGCATTGGTAGAAGCGGGCAATACTCGGCGCAAGCGGCAGGGAGCGAGTGCATCGCCGTCGTCTGCAAACCCACCAGCACCGGAGGGAGACACTGTACCCCCTTCAAACTGTCGCCGAAGGGGTTCACGCACAACAAGGTCATTGCTATGCTCGACAGGTATGCCAAGTGCGGTGAGCGGGGGGTGTTCGTGGCTGCGCTGCAGCGGGGAGGGCTGGGAGTCTACGACCGACGGACCTGCCCCGGGTCAGCCTCGGCTGAGCAGCTCCGAGACGCTCAGGTTTGGTTCCAGAGAGCCTCAAAGTCCCTTTCCGGAAACCAGCAACCACCCGCAGGAAGCGCGCCTACTAGAATGGTTCCCACGTCTGGTGGTCCGACCGCATCGAGAGTGGAGCCTGACCCGGAACACGTCTCATTCGCTGTGGCTCTCCAAGGAGCCATCCAGGGCACCCGAGACAGCCTGGAGCTTATTGATCGTCAGAGCACTGTGGAAGCCCCGAGTGCCGAGGTGTTTGAGGCGACGTTGGATGGGGCGAAGCGAGTGTGCAATCTCTACCTCAAGATGTTTGTAAACCAAGCTAGGTGTGGGAGACTGCCACACGTCTCCGGGGTCGTCAAGGGCGATGCCCCAGAGCGGGTCGCCCTCCTGTACATGCGAAGACTGTTTGTGCGGGAGTTCTATGACGGGTGGGCAGGAGACAAGGCTTACTATGAGGAGAGCCGCGCCACCGTAGAGGCCGCTGTGACGCCTGAGCATGGAGCCACCCTCTGGAGCATGTTCACTACCGGCTGCCGATCCGCCTATGCTGAGTTCAAGGGGTCCAAGGAGAAGGGAGCGTGGTTTGAAAACCACCCTTCGGCCGAAACCCCGGACGCTCGCCGGGCCATCGCCCGAGACATGGCTAAGCAGGTCGTCTTGAACCGTGGACTAGTGTTTGACGACACCGACCATGAGGTTAGGGAGATACTCATTGCAGCCGGCGTGCGCAAGTCCCCGTTGGCCACTGCCGAAAAGCACCAGGAGGATGGTCGCCCCGCGATGGATGGGAGGTATCCACAACTGCCGAAACTACGAACTATCATCGATGCGACGGCCAAGGGAGACGAACGCGCCCCCAACTCGGGTATCTTCACATTAAGCCTCCTGAAGCAGCAGACTACGGACCTCGAAAGGTGCGTTTTGGCGATCCTGCGCGTTGAAAGCCAAGGAGGGCTCCTCGAGGGGTCGAAGGAAGATGTGAGTGATGCCTTCCGCCTTATCACCACCGCTGCATCGGAGTTTGGGAATATCGCCATTGGGCTGCCCGGGTTGGTCTATGTGCCATTGACCCTTGCGTTCGGGATGCGCCACTCGCCGGCGGCGTTTGAGGTTCTCTCACGGGCCGTGGAGGAAGTGTACTACCGGTCTCGAGAAGGCAAGCCGGAGTGTTGGGATGCGGTTCAACGATTTGTCGACGACTACTTCATGATCGTGAATTGCGCTGAGGAGGAGGATCCGGATTCACGGCGACGGGACCTGCGTGAGGCCATCCTCGCGGTATGCGGCCCAAGCGGTCTCAACGCAGAGAAGTCGACGGAAGGTCGAACCCGGCTACCGGTCTTTGGAATCTTCTACGACCTTTGGCGCCGGGTGGTCTATCCAAACCACTACAAAGTGCAGAAGTTCGTGGAACTTGCGCGTCCTTTTGTCAATGGGGAACAGCAGTGCCTCACACTCGAGCAAGCAGAAAAGCTACAGGGACTCGGGAATTTCGTGTTCCAGACCACCCCAGGGATCATGGCGGTCTTTCAGTCCCGGATCTCTGCCATGCTCGCCAAAGGTGCTTCAGCCCCGGCCAAGTATGGAGGAACGGTGCCTACTCCGGCGTTGCGCGGGGAAAGCGATGAGCAAGGTTGGCAGGCCCTCCGATGCCAGCTACGGGTCGTGTGCGAACTAGTGAAGTTCCAAGGGTCCAAGCTCCTAGTGAAGCCGTTGGAGGCAGGCCTTCGGATGCCACAACGACTCTGCTTCCCCGGTCGTGAGACATCCGACAGTGTGCAGGAATACATCACAGATGCGGCACTGGAGGGGTGGGCTGGTTTCTGGAACGGCTTCTATGTACGAGGCAGATACTCGCAGGAGAGTAATGAGAAGTTCAAGCTCGCACAGCGGAAGTGGTGCGAGGCCATTGGAACAACCTCCCGTTGCATCAACTTCCGCGAGCTTCATACAGCGGTCGCACTATCTAGCCTGGTTGCCCCACACCACCCAGGCTCCATCGTCCGGTTCGCCATCGACAACCGAGCAGCAGAGGGATGGTTGGGGGGGAGTACCACAGACCTCCAGCATGTTGAGCTACTTCTCACCGTCAACAGTGTCGTGCAGTTTCTCCTCGGCATAGACACCACCTGCCGCTACGTGCGTTCCGAGGACAACAGGTTCATGGATGTAGGGAGCCGATTCGACCACGAGGAGGAGTTCCAGCATTACCTCGCAGAGTGGGAAAAGGAGCACGGCAAGCCTGTGGTGCAACTCGAGGTACCTGAGTTCCTTCGCGAAATGGGCATGGGAGGCGATGAGGTGAACTACGAGTCGTCATCAGAGATGTGGCAGATCTTGGCCAAGTTGATGCAGCATTGGAAAAACATGGGAGTTGGTCCATACAAGGCCGAGGAGCTCGACGAGCTCACGGCGATCTTCCAGCGATGCGGCGAGACAGCACCATTACCCGAGCTGGCGCTTATACCACCGGAGGCCGATCCCGTGGGGCCGTCCCCAGCCCGCATTGCTCTTGGCAAGATGAAGCTGACCAGGGCCGGAGTGTTTCGACGATTGGTTGGGGGCCTCGGTAAAGCTGTGATACCAGGAGATGTGCCGGGGAGGGCAACTCTGGAGCGTCGTGACGCGATCCTTGGCCACCAGTGGGAGGAGACCCGACGCATCCTCGAAGTGCCGACCCGAGGCGATCACCGCACGACGTTCAGCCTACCGCCGGGGACACCCAGGTCTCTCCCAGGCTCTATTAGACTATGGGAGAATTTCTGTGGACAATCGACATTCGGGAAAGCGGTTGAAGATGTGAACGGAGGAATATTGGTGGGGTACACCGAAACGGACCCCTACTGTCGTACCCATCTCGGCAAGACGTTTCCCAACGCCAAAGGACTTAAGGACCATCGGGAGGCCACAGCTCGTGTTCTGCGTCAACTCAAGGTGAACCTGTTTGTGACAAGCCCACCGTGTATGGAACACAGTTCAGCCCACACCAGGCGGAGGGGAGGACGATCGGAAACGGGGAGTTGGTATGCCAAGTGTGCCGACGAAGCGATCAAGGCAATGGTGCCGCATATCATCGTCGAGTGCACCACTGGAGTCCAAGAGCGTAACGGGTGCAACCACTCCCCCCTCGAGGGCCTGGTCAATGCCCTGCAGATTTTGTACCACGTACAGCAGATCGTAGTCGATACACCGTCGGTTTGCAGTCCGTACAACGGGTACGTGGCCCCCGTGCATCACACACGGCAATACGTGGTCGCTACATTGAAAACCTTCCGCAAGGATCCTATGGACTTCAACGTGTCGGCCGGGAGAGTGCTCGTGCATGACGCTTCGGCCATTGTCGGGAAGATTTCGCTCGGAGACAAGCACCAAGCGATGCCGGAGTCGGACGTCCGACAACTGGAACGGAAGCTTCGGAGGGGGGGCAAGGGAAGTCTGCGCAAAACCATCCAGTGCGTGGCCCGGGTGGCCGGGAGCAATGAAACGGCCCTATCGGAAGGCAGCTTCCGGCTCCGTGTGATCAACCCATCGAAGGGCCTGTTCACCACGTTTACTGGGGCGGTGGGAGGAGACTGGATTGTTGACACCCTTGAGAGGCGCACGGTCGTGAGGAAACCAACACTCCCCGAGATGGCCGCGGCTTATGGTTTGCGAGGACTCGCCAAAGAATTGAGAGAACCGTGCGAAGCCTTACAGTCAATGATTGGGAATGCCGTGCCCGCCCCCGTGGGAGATGCGTTCGTTGCAAAAATCCTCTTAGATCGGGAACGTGACGAGCAACAACCGCGATGCCGAGACCCATTCCTACAGGGATGGACCACTGTGTTCCCCACACCCGAACCACAGGTACCCCCTCTCGCGGANCCACAGGGACTTCCTCTTGCAGAGTCTTGCGGAGGTCGAGATCATACACTACCACGAGTCTTGCGTAGTAGCGGGCTGGACCGGATCCCGAGGGCGACCATTGGAACCGACGCGCCCAAGAAGCCCAGCCGGGGCATCGAAAAGCTCGCGAACGGCCTAGGGGTGGTGAACACTGACTTGCTGCGGAAAGTGCGCCAACATGCTGGAGACGTGATGCGCAGCGGGATCAGCGCCGACTCCACCATACGATACGAGGCTTCCCTCAGAGGGTACCACGAGTTCAGTACGATCGTGGGTAAGGAGCCCTTGTATAGGAGCGGATGGGGGTCAACGACCGCCGAGGAGAGCCACCTGGCTTATCAGCAGCATGTGGTTGAGTACCTCAGTTTCCTACACCTCGTAAATGAGAACAAGGCTCCCACCCTTCGCAGCAAGTTGTCTCATCTGTCTTGGGCACACACGTCCAACGGAAGGGGCGATCCCCTAAAAAAGCATCATGCAACGTATGTGGAGGCCTGGATGCGTGCACTGGAACGACGGGAACCAAGGAGTGCAGCTGGAAAAAGGCCGGCCACGCCAGACCTCCTGATGATGCTCTTCATGAACGTGTCGCTACAAACATTCAGTGCACCGGTCTATTGCCTCTCGATCTGGGCAGCTGTCTTGACTGCGTGGGCATTCATGCTTCGGTCTCGGGAGTATGTGGCAGTGCCTGGTGGTGGATCGCGACCCATGCGGTGGAAACAAGTCATGTTCAGGGGAAAGGACGGGAACACACTCACGGGAGCAGACGTTGCCAATGCGGAGCGGGTCACACTCCGGATCCCGTCGACCAAAAATGGGATGCAGGACGTGACACGATCTATTCGGAAGACGGGGTCGGGGCTGTGCTGCGTGACGGCTCTACAATCCCTACACGCAGGGCTATTCAACCGTCCAGACCACGCGCGTACACTTGATCCCGAGAACCCCGTGTTTATCATGGACCTGGACGGCACCCCTCTGTGCAGAGAAGACATTAATGGGCTCATCGGCGACACCGCCCGACAAATGTATGGAGAGGATAGGGCCAAATCCTTCCGTTCCCACTCACTCCGGCACGGAGGGGCGAGCGCGTATGCGGCGGCCAGTGTCCCACTTTACGTCATCAAGGAGTTCGGTCGCTGGCAGAGTGAAGCCTTCATGGTGTACGTCACTCTAACGGTCGACGTCCTGGACAAGCATATGGGGCAAGTCCATGCCCAGGCCTTGCTCCTGGAAGAGCGCAAGCGCTAGGCAGTCAATCTCAGGCACTTCAGCTCGTGTACGTGGAGTGGAGCTGAAGATCAACCGGCAGGTGACCACTCTGGTCAGCACCGAAAAACTAACTCACCCAGAATTGGGTCGGGTGTGACTCGCCGTTGGTCTCAAGGAAGCTCACCGAAGCTCACGCTGGGCAGTGTCTGGGAACTTCCAACGCTAACTCAAAAGGGAGTGATTATAGCTCATAGCTCTATGCCTCAAACCAAATCAGTGGACCCACACCCCATCACAAGGTCCACCTCTGCCGCACAGTACGGCACATTATTGGGGGAATGCAGCCACTGTACAGGTCTCAGCAGCCAGGGTCTGACCTGGAAACGACTACCTAGAACAGAATGATCGTTTCGGTCCTCGAAGCAGGCTTTCTGTGGAGGGTGAGAGTACTTCAGGGTCCTGCAACACGCCACGAAACTTCAACATCGGTTCGTCCGTGGTGCAGGTGAGATCAACAATCCCCTGGCTGTTTCGCCAACGGTTGCTGCAATGTCCATCCCACAAATCTAGACCATTAGCTCTAGTCTATCTTTTGACCCACCCACCCGCCCGTGGGAGTGGAGCTGAAGATCAACCGGCAGGTGACCACTCTGGTCAGCAC
>JGI24768J34885_10000493_pt1 | contig 11764 bp, 6 predicted proteins | sample LakOntMetagenome_FD_34885 | JGI IMG/M metagenome (IMG submission 34885) | reverse complement strand
ATCTTTGGGATCAAAAGCAACAGCCGGACTGGCATGCACGATATAGTCAAATGTATCAATCGAAGCACACGCGTTTACCGTTGTAACCTTCAAAATCACTTTGTAAACCCCAGAAGTATTAAAGCTATGATTAAAAGTTTTTGTTGTTTTTATCGTTGCTGGTGGACCGTCACCTAAGTTCCAATTCCAAGCTGTGATGGCTTCGCCATTGGCTTGTGAAAAATCTGTCATGGTCGTTTGTTCCCCAGAACAAACATTATTTACTGTTTTTAAAATAAATGGAGAGGCGTATACCGTCACCATCTGAACCCAGGAATCTAAAAAATTATCTGCATTTATTACCAAAAAACTCACACGATAAGTACCAGGATTTGCGTACTTATGAACTGCGTTTCTGGTGGTTTGACTATTGGTGGCAGCACCCGCTTCACCAAAATTCCATTTATAGGAGGTAATGGCTGTTTTGCTTTTGGTTAAATCGGTAAATTTCAATGTGTCACCAGAGCATCGTCCAGTAAATTTGAAAGCGGCATGAGGCTCAACATCGCCCAAAAGGTTCACACCTGTTTTACGTTCAGTAGCCGTGAGTGCGATTGTACAGCCCAAAGAGAAAGTACCACCCAGGGTAGACATGCTCNCGGTTTGAATTTGCCCTTTGCGAACAGCACTGCCAGTTCCACCGTGATTGATCCATGAAGCGGAAGAAGTATATCCCAAAATTCTCAAAGTGGAATTCTCATAAACCCCATCGTCTGTACCTACAGTATCATATCTTAAGGTGATTGTAAAATTGGATGCATTGGTCGCCAATGCTGGAACTGTACCTCCCACAAAATGATTGCGATTCGAAAAATTCCGAATGCCCGTAGGCAAAGAACCGTTGCCCGCTGCAGCACCCGGCTTCATTTGAAACCAAAAATAAGTCAAGTTTCCATTGGATTTGCTGAACGACAAACTCACTGCGCGATAATCAGTACCAGACCCAACGGGGAATGTCATGCTCGTGGATCCACTGGTTAAACCAATGTACAAAGCACCGTCAATGTAACTGGTCTTGGTTCCTGCACCCACAGTACAACCATCCAACGCCCTTAATGCCAACAAAGACGACCCCACTTTCACCAAACCATCTGTTAAGGTTAACTTTGATTTGATGTTGAATGTTTTTTCGTTCGCATTCCCATCGATCGTCAATGTGATGCCCGCGTTGTTCATAGTAAGTTCATTGACTTGAACACTATCAACCATCAGCGTCATTGAACTAGACACTGCAACAATCTCCGCATAGTATCCAGTTGAAATGAACACCACATCACCTGTGGTGGCCAAATCTGTAGCTGCTTTGATGGTTAATTTTGCCAGCGCAACCGAAAGACCGCTGTTTGCATCGTTTCCCGACTTCGAAACGTAATAATTAGTGGCAGACAAAAATGGAATCGAGGCAAAAAATACGGCTATTGATAAGACCAGTGATTTTAGGCTCGTTCTTATAGTAAATTTCTTCATGAATCGTTAAGAATAATACAAATTTAGTGTATTAGACGCGATTCTGTGCATTTCCGTTTCCTTAGAACTGCACATGAAAAAAATATGACAATTTAAATTGACTAGAATGGCAAGTCATCATCCTCGAAAGGATTGGCTGCATTCGTAGTCGACGATGAATCAGCCATCGGCGCTGCGTCAAAGTTCGGAGCAGAATTGGTTCCACCAATGGCAGATCCTGCGCCTTGCTTTGTAACATTCCAAGCACGGATGTCTGTATACCAACGACCATTGTACTCACGGCTTTCAACATCCACGGCTATGGTAAGATCTTCACCATCCTTGATATTGAACTTTCCAATTTTATCACCCCAAAGGTTGAAACACACTTTTTTAGGATATTGACCTGGCACCTCAATGATGTACTCCTGCTTTTCCCATGTGCTGCCATTTTTCGCGTTGCCAGTTTGCTTTGGCAAGGTCTGAACTATTTTACCAGTAATTTCCATATCACAAATCTATTTTTAAGTTTTACATTATCTCACTCCCAAACATCGAACTAATCCACAAGTTACATACCTTCTTGTCCACCCGCCGGTTTCAAATCGTCATTTTGCAACTTTCGCAAAACCGGCTTGGGCTTTTCAATGGTCATCGAACCAAACTTGTAATCGAAGTTTACACGAACTCCAAACATATTGATTCTTTGCAAATTGTAGTAACTAAAATCTGGACCACTCGCCTTGGTTATAAAGTCGGTTCTTGGAATGAACGGATTGTCTAGGCCAAATCCAAATCCCCCTTTATCATTATGAAACCTGCGTTTCACTCCAATCATGTGAAAGAACCAATTGGTCGCAGTACCCTGCAAAGTAAATGTTGGTGCATTGAACCTCCCCCACAATTCTATTTGCCAATTTTTATTCAATTTCATACTCGACCGAACACCGGCATTGTAGGTAATCCCTTGATTTCTCGCACCACTCAATATTCCAGTATCCATACCACTGCGAATATCTACCCAGCCCAATCCACCATTGAAATTGACCGTCCAATCATTGCCTTTCCACTTCCCTTTCAAATTGGTATTTAAATCAAAGCCTGTTGTGTAATTGAGGCCAATGTTTCCGTAGGTTGTGCGATATACTTTATCGTCACCAACAGCCCGAATGGTCTCAATGGCATTGTTAATTCTTCTATGAAATACATTCATACCCCACCCACCTTTGGCGCCATAGTTTCCGGTCGACAACTCATAATTATTAGACACCTCTGCACTCAATCTCGGATTGCCTGTTGTTATGTTCAATGGGTCCGAAAAATTGGTATACGGATTCAAATAAAACAAACTCGGACGTTGTATTCTTTGGGTATATGTACCCCGTAAATACCCACCTTTTCCCAATTTTCGATTCACGTTCAAATAAGGAATAAAGTTTTGGTATGGTTTACCCGTGTATTTTTCCACTGTTGGCTGATACAGAACCCCACCAAATTCTGTGGCTTCATACCTACCCCCAACTTTGAATGAATATCGCGAACTAGCATTGTATGTAAACTGAGAATAACCACCAAATACATTTTGATAGTAATCAAATTGGTTGTTCCTGTATTCAATGCTTGAAAACACCTGACTTACGTAATTAAAACTATCAAAGTGATAATCACTTTTCACCGCCCTCAATGTCGTTTTTGCCCCAACCTCCCAAGTAAGCTTTGGGTGCAAGGGTTCTGTGTAATCAATCTGAATGGTGGTTTCGTTATTTTTGCCAATATTCAAGCTCGTTTCATTGCGGGTTTCGTTGCCTGCAACACCATAGCGCAAAAAGGAGTAATCCGTATTGTCTTGACTTCCGCTGTATTGCATCGAAACACCCAACTCCCGCCCGGATTTCTTAAAATTCTTCCGATAATCCACATTGGCATCCATGCCCAATGTGTAGGTAAAATTGTCTGTGGCTTGCTTCCACAAATAATCGAGATTCTGCCCTTCCAAACCCGTAAAAGTCTCAATCACATTGTCTGAATTCCTCATCCTAGTGCTAAAGGTTGTACTTACCGAAAGCGCACTGGACTTATCCAACTGAAAATCCGTACTAAACGTAAGCCTCGGACCACCGCCCCAATTTTTCACGTCATTCTCTTGCTTCAATTGATAGCCGATGCCTTTGATATTGTTAATTCGATCAGTATTTCCGCCACCCCAAGAGCGCCAAAAATGACCGCCCAAACGTACTGTGAAATTGGTTGATCCATTTTGAATCGACACATCGCCGCTCAAATTCGCACTTCGTGTACCCAAACCACTGCTAATATTCCCCGTTTTGCCTTTCAACTTCACCTGTTTCAAAATGATGTTAATGATACCAGCGGTACCTTCTGCATCGTATTTTGCACTTGGATTGGTAATCACTTCAATTTTATCAATCCCATCGGCGGGCAAAGAACGCAAAGCATCGGCAATGCTTCCTGCCATCATCCCAGAAGGTCGTCCATTGATCAGAACTTTCAAATTCCTGCTGCCCCGAATCGACACATTCCCATCCATATCAACCTCAACCATAGGCACCTTCGCCAACAAATCAGAGGCCGAACCACCTTTGGCTGTAATATCCTGACCCGCATTATAAACCAATCGGTCTATTTTATTTTCTACCACAGGGCCAGACACTTTTATCACAGCCGCATCCATGGTTTCATAGTCTAACGTTGGTGAGGCAAGTAAAATTGAACCACAATTGAATTGCATTTTATCCGGTGAGAGCCTAATGGTATCTGAAATCAACAACACCGGATAACCAACTGCTGTAAATTTGATGATGTAGCTCATAATTCCTTCCCCGCGCAACATGATCCTAAATATACCAGCGGTATCTGTTAAACCTCCATCCACCGAATTCACCGCACCCAATTTCGAAACCTCAATGGCCACCATCGACAGGGGTTTAAGGCTTACAGAATCCAAAACTTTACCGTAAATGACATAGCCTGCGGGTTTTGGCTGACCTTGAACGCCATTCATTGCAGCGGCTCTATCATATTGTGCTTCAAGCACTGAAAACTGCCCTAAAACAACAATGACCCACAAAATAATTGACCTCAAATTCATATTATACCGCAAAGAAACAACGCAATCATCAAAAGATTTGTTTAAACAGAGAAAATCAAAAAGATTAACCGTTTATTTACAAATGAATGAGGCCATGACACTGGCTTTTACACCAACCACGTGACGGCTTACTTTGCGCGCATCGCTTCCACCGGATTCAATCTCGCGGCTTGCGTTGCTGGAATAAAACCCGCCACAATCCCCACCAAGGCAGAAACCCAAATACCCAATTGGGCATCACCAGCACTCAAAACAAGCGCAAATCCTTCACCCATCGTTTTTTGAAGAAATGCATTCAACCCCAAGAACGTGAGCCATACAAAAATCATCCCTATCACACCGCCAATCACGCACAACCAAATCGCTTCCAACAAAAACTGAAATTGAATAAAAATGTGCGGCGCGCCCAATGCCTTCTGAATGCCAATTTCCTTGGTGCGCTCCTTAACGCTCACAAACATGATATTGGCCACCCCAAAACATCCAACAATCATCGCAAATCCCCCAATCACAATCCCAATGTTCTTGATTTGAGAGAACAATTGCGACACCGCTTCCGTGATCATGGTCATTCGATTCACCGCAAAATTGGCTTCCTTTCCCGGCTTGATTTTCCGAAACTGACGCATCAATTGCGACACCTCCACCGTAAGATCATCCAATGAAACGCGCTCCTTGGCCTGAATCATCACCTGCGCATCGTCGTTCTCCCGATACGAATACATGCCCAAACCCATCTTCAATGGCACAAACACCTGCTCATCCTTTGAATTGTTGATGATACTCTGTCCTTCCAACGCACAAACCCCAACCACCCTGCAAACGCGGTTACCAATGCGAAGCATTTCACCCACCGCATTGCCACCACCATACAATTGTTGGGCGATGGTACTCCCCAATATCACCACTGGCTGTCCGCTACCGCTCTCCTCTATCGTGAACAATCGTCCAAACTCCACAGCCAAATTTTGAATTTCCATGTACCCGTGAGAAATACAGGCCACTTTGGTTCCATCCAACGTAACGCCATTCGATGCCACCTTCTCCTGCCTACTAAATGAATACGCCACATTTGCTGTTCGATCTTTTGGCAACTTCGACTCCAAAAAATACGCCTCCGATGGCGAAGAAACCGGCCTACTCAAATACTTCCACCAAGGATAATTCCCCCCAAATTCGTCCCAAGGCCATTTCTGCACAAACAACACATTGGTCCCGTACTTCGTGAACTGTTGATTGATGTTCATCTCCAAGGAATGAACCAAAGCATACACCGCAACAATACAGTAAATACCAATGGTAATACCCAGCACAGACAACACACTACGCAATTTGTTTTGCTGTATGGCGGATACCGACACCCGCACTGTTTCAGTGATGAAAATTCCAGGTTTCAATTGATTTTTGCTTTAAGACAATGGGATTTTTCTTATTTAAATGCGATGATTCATCATTCAAACGGATTTCAAATTTAATCTATTCTGCTGGCTTCTCTTCCCCAACCGGCGCTGATACTTCTTTCTTTCGGCGGAAAGTCTCAAATTCCCGACGATATACCACGCCGCCACCCAGGGTATTTCCCGATACGCCATTGGTGGTTGTTCCGCCCTGTTGCAATAGCACATTGTTACTGCGAGAAAACATTTTCAAACGCCAATTTTCGTTGCGCGTCATATACTCCAAGTTGAAATTGAATGGCACAGCCACCGAGTTCACCAACATCGCCACCGTAGGATCATAATTCAGATCCAACCTCAATCGCTCAGACAAAAACCATTCGCTGTTCACAAAAACCTGGGCATTGCTCGCTGTTCCAGCCCTGCTTCTCACATCGTCGATGTTCACCTGTATGCGTGTGGGTATACCGTACTTTGAAAACAGGTCATTTACCACACTTGAAGCGATGTTTGACACACTGTTACCCGCCACCCCGGCGCCACTGATCACACTGCCTGAAGTTGGATTTCCACTCGAAAACGAGGGAGGCAAAAAGTTCCCAAAGATCAACAACGCCACGGACTGACGCATCACTTCGTCTTTGTCTTGGCGAATTCTTTGAATCACCGCATTCACTTCGCTGTTGCTACCCGTGCTGTTGGCCAATTCAGGCGCTTGCAAATCAAAGCCAATTTGAGGCCTCAACAAACTACCCGAAATGTTCAGCACACTCACAATCAATGTGGGCGGATAAGTTGAACCAGAAGACGCGCCAGAAGTCATCATCAACTGTGCGGGCGAAATACGCTTTTCAATTCTTCCAGACAAGGCCAAATTGGCGTTATAGGGATCCCCAACCCAGGTTATTCTACCTCCTTCGTCCAAAGTGATTTTTTTCGTTAACACATTGATACCGGGCAATGAGAATACGTACTCCCCTGTTTTAATGGTGTACTGTCCATTGAGGTAAAACCGCCCTTTGTCATCATACAATATCCGGATATCGCCTGTCCCTCTGCCGCGAATCAAATCGCCCAATCTCTTATCGATCAAGAACTCCGCCTCCAATTCAGGATTGGCCCTTACGATGATTTCGATGTTTCCAAGTCCACTGTTCTCCGTTGTTTTTGACTTGCCCACTACGACCCCTTTTTGATTGCGAAAAGTAATGTTCCCTGCCACTTGCGTTGCACTCATAGTAGGATATAGGATACTGAGTTTACTGGTCTTTCCAGGCGCCATGTCTACTTTGATGCTAACCTTATTGATGGGACCTACAATCCTACAAGTCCCTGTTCCCCAGGCCGTTCCGAAGAACAAATCATTGTCTTTCTCTGTGGTTTGAATCACCCGAATATTTTTGGCATCATACACCTGAAGATCCAAGGCCAAATCTTTGAATTGATTGTGCGTTAACGCCAGCGTAGCCTTGGCTGTACCCTTTTTGGCTGTACCGTAAACAACAATTGGTTCAGTGGTAAAAATCCCATTGGATCGAACCTGAAAACTCGCATCAAAATGATATTTGGTTTTCAAATAATCCACACCCAGCCTCACATCCCTCGCATTGAGATTGCCTTGCATAATCAAATTGCCCAAGGCCCCTTGCATCCGAACTCGCCCATCCACACTGCCCGTTTCAGTGGTTACGATGTCTTTCAAAAAAGGCTGTAAAATACTCACCGGCGTCTTCAGCGGCAAGTCCATCACTGCATCCAAAAGAGGCTCTTTCCCATTGATATCAAGTGTTCCCAAAAAGGCAAACTCCTTCATCACACCCTTTCGCCCCGAAAATTGCACATTCAGCAACCCAGCCGACTGACTTTCTTTGAAATTCAAATCAAAGCTGCCATAGCGATAGCCCATGTAGCTCAAATCGTTCAAATAATTTTCACCCACCAACTTAAAATCTCCCAATGCCGCGGCCACTTTCACCTTACCACCCATATGAAAATCCAAGCTATCAAAACTGCCCTCTGGAAAGAATGGCGCAAGCAACTCTGGGGTCACGTTCCCCAATTCTAACGTAAAAGTATCTTGAGTTCTATCGCTGAGAACGCCATACATCTCCACAAAATGACGTTGACTATTCACCATCAAGTTGCTCACATCGAGGCGATTTCCGCGTTTAAGCGTGATATGAGACGATTGATCCAGTTGCCAAGGCTCGTTGTTTATCTGAAAATTCGCTGCGGTAATTTCCGTAGGCAAAGAATCTTTACTCACTGCACTGTTGGCATTGAAGTTGAAATTATACCGATTTTTTTTGTCGTGCAAATCAAAACCAACCCTCATAGACCCATGATCAACGGACCCTTTGATTTGAAAACGATCGTACTGTGTTTGGCCGATTTGAATTTCCTTTGCCGATACCAAGAGTTCGGTTTGACCCTGTAAATTAGTATTGGCCGTAAGCTTGAGACGTTGAATTTCTGCCCCTTTGTATTCCACATCCATGGGGCCCAGCACCAACTGAACCTCTTTGTGTTTTGCACCGAAACCACCCACCAGATTGATGGGGCCCGAGTGAAGTGATGGTTCTACAAACGTAGACAGCCAACTTGTTTGGATCAATTGCAAGTCGCAATCAAAATCCTGCGGCACAAAACCCTTTGGTGCATCAAACCTTTCAGGAACCGCATTGTGCAAAAGCAATTGGGCTACTTGCTTCGTTTCGGAAACGTCAAAGCCCTTGCTGATAGACCCATTGAACCAATCCCCGGAAAACTGCCAACCCCCATTTTCTGCCTTCACCACTTGCTGGCTATTACAAAAATATCGAATGCTTCCGTGATCGGCCACCAGTTGATTCACCTCCAAGGTTGCATTGGCACTGTTCAAATCGTCTCCACCATAAATCAATGATGCACTGCCACTAAAGGTCAATGGCAACGATTCCAAACCCAAACCATCGAAACGCATTTCACTCGCATACAAATTCACATCCAAATTGGGCTTATCTGCCCACCCCAAAACCGCAGCATCCAACTCAAAGGCAAACGACGGGTCCAATGATTTCAAATCAACCAGAAGTTCTTTCGGTTCGATGCTTCCCTTCAATTTCACATCGCCCAAATCCCTGCCCATGATGGAATAATTCTTCAACCACAATTCCATTTCGGCTTCAACGGTTTGTGCAGAAACCCCACCGCCCGTGATCAATATATGGGCATCCCCAATTCCCGCTTCAACGTCCCCGCCCATCAATAAACCCACATCCCATCCCAACAATTCACCTTCCACATCATAAGCCATTTGTTCAATGCTCTCGGTGAAATCGAACAGAAAATGACCAGCAAAATGACCGGGATTCGCATCCAAATCGCCATCAAAACTCACATCATTGAGAGACCCATTCAAAACGCCAAGCACATCAACCGCTTCAATTCGATTCAATTGCGGAACCGAATCCAATTCATAAATCACCTCCTTCACATCTGCAATTGAAACCCGGGCATCATCAAAATTGAGCTGGTATTGAAAATGATCCAAATCATGTAAATTCTGCAATTCTCCACTGCCTTTCAATCGGGTTTGATCGGTCAGAGATTCTATCAAAAATGTGGGCACTTCCAAACGCGCCATCGTACCCACGGCATGGGCATTCACAAACGTTGGCAACGACCGTCCCTCGAACCAAGGATGAAAAGCCAACAATTCTTCAACCGCCAACGACGATTTACTGATCCTAAAATCAAAAATTACCTTGTGAAAAATATCCGCAAAGTCTTTCATGGAGCGATATCTCAACTCAAACCGATCCCCCAATACACTTTTCGGTGTTTTGATGATCATATTGGAAAACAGCATGTGACGGCGATCCACGAGTGCGTTCAGCGACCCACTTACCACCTCCAAACCACTCCTTTCCTTGAACGAAACATTCCTCAACCGCGCACCAAACCAAGGTTCTCCGATGATCACAGAATCCAATTCTGCATGGATTTTTGCAAAACTCATGTAGTCAGGATCAAAATACCGATCCGCTGCTCGATGGGTTTTGTTGAAATACACAAAGTCGGTTTCGTGCAGTTTTGCATCGGTCATCCGAATGTCCCATACTTTGCCCGGTGTACTTACCGTTGATTTTGGCGTGAAGTAATCCACCAAGAAATCAATATTCAAATCGCTTTTGGCGGTGTGATACCCCAGCTTAAATAGCCCCTTGTACAACTCTACATCGCTCAGGATCACTTCCTTTTTATTGAAATCCACTCTAGCCAATTTGGCTTCAAATTTCCGCACCTCAATGAGCGTATCCTTCTCTAAATCATAGATTATCAACCTTTCCAAGTGGACATTTCGCAAAAAATCTATCTCTACATATCCAATTTCTACTTTGGTTTTGAGTTCAGACGACAACTGATTCACCAAACGTTGTACGATATAATTCTGTACCCAATGATTGCGCGACAAAACAACTGCAGCTCCTGTTAACAACAGAAACGACAGCAACATCAGAAGCAAAAACTTCCGTAGTTTTGTGGGCTTATTTTTCAATCTCTCAAATTTAAATTTTGACAGCCCCACTGAATCCACCAAATACCAAGCCCTCCATTATTTTGGGCATTGAAAGCAGTTGTGACGATACAGCGGCAGCCATACTGTGCGATGGCAAAATCCTTGCCAACATCACGGCCAGTCAAACCGTGCATGAACAATACGGAGGGGTAGTACCTGAATTGGCCTCCAGGGCTCACCAAAGCAACATCATCCCCGTGATTGAAACGGCCCTCAAAAAAGCCAACATCACCACGGCTGACCTATCCGCCATTGCCGTCACTCAAGGACCAGGTCTGATGGGCTCCCTGCTCGTTGGTACCAATGTGGCCAAAGGTTTGTGTATCGCCCACCAATTGCCAATGGTGGGTGTCAATCACCTGGAGGCGCACGTGGCAGCATTGTTCATCGACAACCCCGTTGAGCTCCCCATGCTTTGCTTGCTGGTGAGTGGCGGGCATACCCAGATTATTCTTGTTCGATCCATGCTAGACATGGAAATAGTGGGCACCACCCAAGACGATGCAGCGGGCGAGGCATTCGACAAAGCAGCAAAACTCATGGGACTCGGATATCCGGGTGGACCCATGGTAGATCGCTTGGCCAAAGAAGGCAACCCACAATTGTATTCTTTCCCCGATAGTCAGACCGAAGGCCTAAATTTCAGTTTTTCGGGCATCAAAACCTCTTTACTGTATTTCTTGCGCGATCAACAGAAATTGGACCCTCAATTCCTAGAAAACAACATCAACCATGTATGCGCATCGTATCAACGACAAATCATTGTGAGTTTAATGAAGCGCATGAACAAAGCCATTTCACAATACAAACCCGCATCCATAGGCCTCAGCGGCGGGGTTTCTGCCAACAGCGAATTGCGCAGCACTTGGCTAGAATTGGGCAACAAACACAATGTGCCTGCTTGGATTCCGGCATTTGAATATTGCACAGACAACGCGGCGATGGTGGCGATGGCTGGATATCAAAAATATTTACAAGGCAATTTCACCCCTTTATCGGCCTTGCCATTCGCCAGAAATAAGCACTAATTTCCCTTGCATTTAACGCACCCCAACTCTTTGGGTTGAATCTGTGGCTTCCACTCCATTTTTATTTAATATCTTCGCAGTATGTCGTTCATCCCCACCCCAGAACTCATCGCATCCGGTCATGAAAGGGCCATTGCAAGAGCCATCAGCTGGGTGGAAAATCAACATCCAAACTCATTAGAAC
>JGI24768J34885_10000492_pt1 | contig 11766 bp, 8 predicted proteins | sample LakOntMetagenome_FD_34885 | JGI IMG/M metagenome (IMG submission 34885) | reverse complement strand
CAACTTGGGCGTTTTAAAGTCTCTCACAATAAACTGAACCCAAGCGTGCTCAGCCACCCCACCCATCGCCACAGGATGCACAAAACCCTGGGTATCCTCTGTGGTTTCCGGACTCCATTCGCCCTTGGGCAAAGCCGCTAAAAATTCTCCCGCAATTTTCAATGCATTCACCAACTTGTCTTTCGCATAACCCGGATGCGCACTCACACCATAAAAATGCACCTTGGCGCCATCGGCACTAAAAGTTTCATCCTCATAACAACCCCGCTCTCCTGCATCCAAAGTATAGCCCACAACCGCACCCAATTTATCCATATCCACTTTGTCTACCCCCCTGCCGATTTCCTCATCTGGCGTGAACAAAATCCGAACATCACCGTGAGGCAATTCAGGATGATTCACCATGTGCTGCACAAAATCCATGATCACAGCCACACCCGCCTTGTCATCGGCACCCAACAACGTAGTTCCGCTCGCCGTAACAATATCGTCACCCATTCTCTCCAACAAATACGGATGGTCTTTGGTGGTAATCACTTGTGAGGTATCATCCGGCAAAATCAAATCCTGACCCTGATAATTCCTGTGCACCAAAGGCTTCACACCGGCACCCGTGCAATCTGGCGACGTATCCACGTGGGCACAAAAACACAACACCGGCACCGCATGATCCACATTCGATGGCAACGTGGCATATACATAACCAAACTCATCCAAATGAGCATCCTTCAAACCCATTTCCAACAATTCCCCCACCAACACACGTGATAGGTCTTTTTGCTTTTCAGTGCTGGGTTGCGACAAACTGTTTGGGTCGCTTTGAGTATCAATTTGAACGTATTCGCAGAAGCGGGTTTCAATGGATTTCATAATTTTTAGATACGGATAGTGTTTGTGAATTTAAATAACTCAATGATTGATTTACAATGTAATGATACGATACAACAACGATTCTTGGATTACAATTCGAGATCGAAATTTGGCCTTAAACCAAATCGGTCAAACTCATTTCCAACGCCTTCGCACTCAACCCCGTACTCTTGGGGTTAAACTGGTGCAAACGCATCACGCTCGATTTGATGATCGCACTCACATCTTTGAAGATGGCCACATCCGTTACTTCCGCATCCTGCTTCATCAGGTAACCAAATACACGCGCCATACCGCAGTTGGCCATAAAATCTGGAATCACCGCAAATTGAGAATCCGCCAATGTACTGATCGGTCCCATAAAGATTTCCTTATCGGCAAACGGCACATTCGCCCCGCAACTCACCACCTCAATACCCGATTTTCCCAAACGCAACACCTGATCCTCTGTCACCAAACGCGACGCCGCTCCCGGAATAAAAATCTCCGAAGGCAAATCCCAAATTTTCGCATTCACCTCTTCAAAACTCAACATATTCGGCGCATTCAAAGCATTCCCATTTCGGTTATTGAACAATGCTACGATCTCGTCGTGACCCAAGCCCTTCGGCTCGATAATCCCACCCACGCGATCGATGATTCCACCAATGCGAACGCCATATTTGGTTAAATAGAAAGCCGCAGCCGCAGCCACATTNCCCCATCCCTGAATGATCGCCAACTTGCCATCCATGAATCCGCCATACACTTCATAATAGTGACGAACGGCCTCAGCCACACCCCAACCAGTAATCATGTCGGCAATGGTGTAATTTTTCGACAAATCCGGCGTCAATCGCTCATCGGTAATGGGCAACAACACACCCGTTTGCAAACGCGAAATCGCTTTCAATTTATCCTCCGCACTGTACGATGTCAAATGTCCATTCACCACCCCTTCCTGAGGATGCAAAATGCCCAAATTCGCTGTCATCGGAATCACCTCATGAATCTCATCTACGTTCAAATCACCGCCAGTACCGTAGTAATGCTTCAAAATTGGACGAACCGCTTTGTACCAACGCTCCAAAACACCTTTTTTACGGGGATCGGCAGGATCAAAATTGATTCCACTTTTGGCACCACCAATGGGAGGACCCGCGATGGTAAACTTCACCTCCATGGTCTTGGCCAAACTCTCCACCTCCCGCTGATCGAGGCCCTTGCGCATGCGCGTACCACCACCGGCAGCACCGCCACGCAACGAATTGATTACCACCCAGCCCTCGGCTTCGGTTTCACTGTCCTTCCAAGCAAACACGATTTCAGGTTGCTTGCCTTCAAATTTTTCTATCAGTTTTTCGAGTTTCACAATCGTAATTTTATTATTCAATCACCGCAGCCTATCAACCGCCGTTCAAAGTATTCCATAGGGCACCAACATCTCCATCCAAAGATCCCGCTACCCAATCCATCGTTGCGCCCGTTGCACTGCTCAAAGTATTACACTCATTGTGAACCCGCATCGCACCCAACAAAGCAAATATCAACGACTCCTTATAATTCACCAAATTTTCATCCGGAACCACACATTGCATTCGGTTTCAGCACGCAAATGATCCACCAAACAAGCATTGAAAGCACCGCCCCCNGTAACCAAAATTGAACTTTCATGCAACGGCTTCTCCGCAATGGATTCAATGGCCCGTTTTACTTGTATGGCGATGTGCATCACCAATGTTTTCATCCTGTCTTCCACGCTCAAATCATCAAACTCCCTCACGATGTGCCAAAAGTTCTTGTTGATCCACTCCCTGCCCAAACTCTTCGGGTGAGATTTTCCATAAAATTCGATATCATTCAAGGCGTTCAACAACGTGTAATCCACCACACCGGCCTCAGCCAAAGCGCCATCCTCATCGTACGCCAAATCGCGCTCCCTCGCCAATCGATTCAAAACAATGTTACAAGGCGATATATCGAAGGCAATTCTCCGACCCCCGTGCTTGGTAGAAATATTGCAAAATCCACCCAAATTCAAACAGTAATCATAATCACCAAACAAAGCCTCATCCCCAATGCCCACCAATGGCGCACCCTGTCCGCCCAAACCCACATCGGCCCTGCGAAAATTCGAAACCACCGGCACTTTTGAAAATGCGTTCAAAGTAGCCCCATCACCAATCTGCGCCGTAATCCAACCTTTGGGATTGTGAAAAATGGTATGTCCGTGCGAAGCCACCAAATCTGCCTTCATGCCGGTTTGTTGAAAAAAGGCCGCTGCCAATTCTCCCAAATACCTACCATAGAACACATCGGTTTTGGCGTACAATTCTGCATTTTGATAGCGCAATTGACTCAATCGAACGCGCCAAGTTTCGTTGTAGGGCACGGTGATTCCCTGAATGATTTGGGCCTTCCAACCTCCAGCTGTTCGCTCAACATCGCACATGGCCAAGTCTACCCCGTCCATACTGCTGCCACTCATGATTCCTAATACCTTCATTGCAACAATTGTTTCAACCCAAGGGTTGTTTTCAGTGCAAAAATAGGAACGAAACGAGGCGATTTCACCGATATTTTTTGTACCTATGCAATTCAGACCCAATTTTGCCATGGAACGCAAGCATTTTTTAACCCTCGGCGCAGGCCTCACAGTGGGCGGATTGCTAGGAAAAACAACCCTATCCAACCAAGCTCAACAGCCCCAAAAACCCAGCGATGCCCCTCGGGTAAACACCCAATACAACCCCCATGAGCCGCTGCCTTTCGCACCCGAAACCGATGCGGTGAACCCCGAAAAGGACAGTCAATATTGGGATTTTGTGCGATCCCTGTTTCCCTTAAACCCAAAAATCACCTTCCTCAACAATGGCACCATGGGCATCACCCCATATCCCGTTCTTGAGGCACTCAATAAAAGTTTTCACAATTTGGCAGAAAACGCCGCATACCCCATGCACGATGGCAGTTTCGAAGACCAACTGGCCGCCATCATCGGTTGCAAAGGCAGCGAAATCGCCATCACCAAAAACGTAAGCGAAGGCGTAAACTTGGCTTGCCGGGCCATCACCCTCAAACGCGGCGATGAAGTCATTATCACCCAACACGAACACGTGGGTGGCTGCGCCGCATGGCTTTTCAGAGCGAAAACAGAAGGCATCGTACTCAAAATTGCTGCACTCGGAAGCACCGCCCAAGAAACACTCGCCAACATCAAAGCCGTAAAAACAAATAAAACCAAAGTGGTGGCCGTGCCGCACATTCCTTGTACTATCGGACAAATACTCCCCGTGAAGGAAATCTGCACCTGGGCCAAGGAAAACAACATCATCTCAGCGATCGATGGCGCGCACCCACTGGGGATGATCGCCATGGATCTTCACGATATGGGCTGCGACTATTACAGCGGATGTTTCCACAAATGGATGCTAGGCCCCATCGGCACCGGTTTTTTCTATGCCTCTGAAAATATATTGCCAAAATCCACCATTCACCACGTGGCCGCTTATTCAGTGGACACTTTTAACATGAGCACGGTTCCACCCTCATTGGGAGAATTGGTACCAAAAACGGCGCGATACAGCTACGGCACATTCCCTGGTCCACTTTACGATGGCGCAAAAGCCGCGATGCAATTCTATTTGAAGGTGGGTCCGGCTCTGATCGAAAAACGCGTAAAACACCTCAGCAGCACACTGATGCAGGGACTGATCGATAGAAATGCCGCCGCAAAAAGTCCAATCATGCAAATACTCACTCCCCTAGAAGACATTTCTCGCGGGGCGCAAGTGGGCTTCAGAATTCACGAACACCCCAGTAAAATCAGCCACACACAAAAGGTCGAAACAACCTCAATGCCAGCGGGAACATCTACCCCCCAAGCCTCTCAACGCTTCTGTGATTTTGCGAGAAAGAACAATGTAATATTGCGATATGTCGCTGAGAACGACATCCATTGTGTGCGGGTTTCCACCCATTATTACAACAACCTCACCGACATTCAAAAATTCTTTGACGTACTCGACGCATTCCTCAAACAGGAAGGGTGGAATTAATAGTTCTGAAGTATTTTTGAACCATGATACACCAAGCCATTGAAATCCTACACGCTTGGGATACGCATCAACCTCAATTCACACTGCAAACCTCGGGTAGCACAGGCATTCCATCTTCTATCACTCACAGCAGAGATGCCCTGCAATGGAGCGCTGAAAGCACCCTCAAAACTTGGTTTGATCAACAACAGCCCCCAATACAACTCTGCGCTTTGCCTTTCAACAAAGCCGGCGGATTCATGCAACTCATTCGCGCATCCGTGTGGCAATCGCCCATCTGGCTCGGCGAACCCAGTAGCGATCCATTGGACACCATAGAGAACTATACCTTGTTCCTTCCGAAGCGATTTAACATTCCACACCACAATGCGTTGGAGCCCAACAAATCCATTCCTTTCAACATATTCCAATTTTCGCCTGCACTTTGGGACCAATTTCCCCCTCAGCTGCTATCGATTACACCCATGCAATTTGTTGTAATAAACAGCAATCCCAACAGCAAAGCAAAACTTGAAAACGTGGGTACTGTGTTAATGGGCGGGCAAAACATATCAAACGACATCGAAAAAAGCATCCTCAACGAATTTCCAAATACCCGATTCATCCATACGTTTGGTTCCACAGAAACGGCATCCCATTTTGCCGGCCGTGAAATCAAACCCGGAAAAAACCATTTCCACACCACGGCCGGCACATCCATCAAATCAAACCAAAACCACGAACTCATGGTGAGCAATCCCACCACAAAGGATCAGTGGATTACGCTATCAGACAAAGTAGAAATTCTATCCAACACTGAATTTCGGTGGTTCGGCAGAACCAACCTAGTCATCAATACGGGCGGTGTGAAAGTACACATCGAAGATCTCGAAAATCAAATCAGCCATCTCCTCAATTGGCCACTGTTCTCCTTCTACTGCACGGGTGAAAACCATCCAAAATTTGGCGAACAAATTACCCTAGTAACCATGCATCAAGGTGCGAAATTTGAAGATATTCTTATCGCACTTCAAGCACTAAACCCCTTGCATCGCCCCAAAAGCATGCGCTATGTGCCCGAAATCCCAATGCTACCCAACGGTAAAATCGATAGAAATACAAGGAACAGCGCTTAAGTCAAACTAAGCCAACCCAATCCCGTAACTCACCGTTTCCTCAGCGCCCGCTGCCAACTTGTGCAAGCCCGCCTTTTCCGAAAATTGTCCGGTAGCGTCCGCTTCATCAGCCCAACCCCACCAAGGTTCTATACAGAAGAATGGTGCACCCGGTTTTGTCCAAAAGCCCACCGCATCCCATTCCCAACAGTAAAAATCAAGCATCGCATCGCCCTTTGAATCCAACAGCGTAACCGCATCAAAACCAGGGTTATTGAATACAATTGCATCGCTCTCAAACAACGCATCGTTCAATGCCAACACCCCAGTAGACACATCAACCATCGCCGTTTTTCCCGAATAATATCCTCCTTCGATCAACCTCCGATCGGCCGAGAAACCCACACGCTCACCGGCCTGTGAAAATGCCAATGAATGTCCGTCCAACACACCCCGCAAAGCAAAGCCCGGATGTCCGCCTACCGAATACAACATCTCCGCATCGCCCAAATTCTTGGTTTGATATTCCACCCACAACGTGGCGCCTTCCAACCTGTAACGTACCACAAATTCAAATTGATAGGGATACAAGGCCAGTGTGGCTTCGCCATAAACCAAACGCATGGCAACTTCATCCTTAGATGCTTCAATCACCTCAAAAACTTGGTCGCGTGCAAAGCCATGCTGTCGCATGTTATAAACGCGGCCATTCACCTGGTATTGATCGCCTTTCAAACGACCCACAATGGGAAACAGATTGGGCGCAACCCTGTTCCAATGGTCAGTATCGGCGGCCCACATCACATTTTCGCCATCAATTTTTCTCAAGACGCGCAGCTCGGCACCCAACAATGAAATTTCAGCAGAAATTGAGCCATTTCCTATCACAACCATCGATTCGTTCATGCTACAAAGATACAACCCCACCTTCCTCGCTAAAGAAATCAATCGCTCATTAAATACCCAAAATATTTATTTGTCCAATCCCCCAATAATGAAATTCCGGCAGTAAGTTAGCGTAATGATTCGATTGGAAGGCCCACTCAACGCACTCGTGCTAGACGATGAAAAATCGGGCCGCGACATGGTAGCATATTTTTTGAAAGAATATGGTGGCACCTTGTTTGGAGACGTGCAATTTGCTTCCAACATTGAAGAAGCGATACAAATTTTCGATGAGCAAACCATTGATGTCCTCTTTCTNGATATTCAACTCAAAGGCGAGATCGGCTTAAGCATAACAAACATAATACCTGAAAACGTCCAAATCATTGTAATCAGCGCGTTCCCTGAATATGCTTTGCAAGCCATTAAAATGGAGGTGGTTGACTATCTCTTGAAGCCCATTTCGGAAGAAGATTTTCTGTTGTTACTGCCAAAAATCAGACAGCGGGGCATCAAAAACGGCCAATTCCCCACCGAGATTACCTCAACAAAAACTTCGCTCGTAGTAAGAGAAAGCGGCCTCAACGTGGTTGTTCCATTTGGCGACATCCAATATGTGGAAGCGGCCGGCGCTTACTCCAAAATCATCACCGCGCAAAAAGAACATTTGATATCAAAAACATTAAAAGTTTTATCGCCATCTTTGCCCACCTATTTTGTTCGCGTTCACCGGTCTTATCTTGTACCTGTTGATCAAATNACCACCTACAAAAGCAACCACCTATGCTTGAAAAATGGAAAACAAATCGCCCTTTCCAAAACTGGAAGAAAGCTTTTACAGTCTTCCTATGGCATTGGATAATCCTTTTTTCGGCTGCCCAAACAAACCCCAATTTACCTGAAATTTCTGTGGGCGATGGACTGCCTACCGCCAGCACTCGNCGAATCATTGAATCGCATTCCGGCACCGTTTTAATCGCCACAGATGCCGGATTACACTATGCCCCAAAACAACAACCTTCGCTAGAAAAAATCAAAAAACAAGTTGGAAATCAACAGTGTTGGGATTTACACCTAAACCAGAACACCCTCTCAATAGCCACCTACAATGATGGTTTGTATGTGTTCGATATTTCCAATGGAAACCTCATTCAACATTTCAAAAAAGAGTTCCTCAACAAAATTCGCCGACTTCGGGAAATCAATGGAAAGCTCTATTGCATCGCACGTCAAGGAATTTATGAAATCAAAGGCAACAAAGCCATTTTGAGATTCAGTGCCGCGCAACTTCCAGATAACAACATGCCCATGGACGTTTTCTTTTGGCAAGAAAAAATGCACGTNTTGAGTTACCCCGAAAGAACGATTCTACAACAACAAAGCAACGGAACATGGCAGAGTTTACAGCACATCTTAAAGCAAAAAAACCTCAACTACCCGCTGCACTATTTTTGCAATTTAACCGCTTTTTCCAACAATAATTATATCTATTTGGGTGGCGTGAATGCCTACACCCAGCTCGATACCCATGGAAACATGAAACAATTCACCCTCAAAACCCATTTTTACGAATCTTGGGCATTTTGGGATTTTCAAAATCACAACAACGTCATGTATGCCGCTGTTTCAAATACAGCAGATTTTAACGATGGCTACCTACACGTTCACGACCCCCAAACGGTTCAATACGACCCACCCCATCAACAGTCCATTTGGTCTATCACTCCGTCAAAATTCAAAGATGCATTATGGATTTCAAGTGAAACAAACGGCGCATATCTGTTGGTTCAACCCAAAACAAACCCCTTCAAACCCACCGATTTTGTAACGCAAGTAAAAGCCACAGAACATTTCATCGTTCGACACAATCTCAGNTANCTATCCATCCAAAACAATCCAAGGCCCGGCANCATCAAATTCCTAAACGAATTCAGACCACCCGATAGAATTCGAGAAATCGCCGAAATCAACGGAGAACTGTACCTCATGGGATCCAAAGAACTTTGGAAGTTCAACCCCAAAACAGGCGAACTGAAGTCCCTCTTCAATTGTGCTCAATTTCAGTGGATGTATGAAAAAAATGGTTTGCTGTGGTTTTTCGAACCTTATGGCAGCGTTTATACCTTTCACCCCGATCACACTTCGCCCAGCAAAACCAACATCATCGCCAAAGCCGATTGTGTAAGAAAATATAACAACACCATTTATTACCACATCATGGGCGAGGGATTTGCAATGATCGACAGTCAGGGGCATGCCTTCAAGTTAACTTCCCAAAGCCCCATAATACCCTACACACTCAATTTCGAGGTCATTCAAAACAATCTCATTATACAAAATGCAAATCAATACGATGTATATGCGATAAATTCAAAAAAGCACAGCATCCGTTATCAACGCAAAATCAATTTCACCGAGGCTTTTCGCGATTTTCAAATCATACAAACTTTCAGCGATGGCAAATTTTTGTACCTCTATACTGGCCGATACTTGGTTCAATTGAATGTAAACAACCCCAAAAAACCGCTAGAAATACGCCAACAGCTGTATTTGGGACAATGGCGAAACCAAGGTCCGGCAATCCAAATAAACAATCAATTTGTAATAGATCGCGGCAACACGGTTCAAACGGTGATGTTTGAGCCCATATCCAACCCAACCTTCAACGTAAAGTATAGTTACACCAACGAGCCAGGCAATTTTTTCCGGCCCTATTTCGCAGTGAATACCGAGAAAAATTTCAAAATCACCATCAATGGTCATCATTACTTCAACAACCTCCGTTCCTTGTATTCAGTGGAACTCACCGATGTATTTTCGAAAGAAAAACAAGTGGGATTTTTTCGGGGCGATGCCTACTATTGGATCAACGGAATTGGGAAAGGAAAATTCAATCTAGCCGTTTCACTCGCAAACACTTGGCGATCCCATTTCATCATTGGAACCACAGAATACTACCGCGATTTCCCGTTCTGGTTGATGCTATTGTCTTTGCTCACCCTGCTGTATTGGGTATTTTACAACCAAACAAAAAACCAAGAATCACTACAGAAACGAATTGCTACACTGCGACTTCAAACCTTACAATCGAATTTCAACCCCCACTTCATCTTCAACAGCATGAGCCTCATCCAATCGCTCATCGTGGGTGCTGAAACCAAAAAAGCCGTTGATGTCACCGCTAGATTGGCCAAATTGAATCGACTATTCCTCTCCAACTCAAAAAAGGAACTCATCTACCTCAAAGATGAATTGGATTTCATCAAAGAATACGTGGCCATGGAGAAAATGCGTTTCGAAAGCGACACCAATTTTCCTTTTCAAATCAAAGTGAGCAGTAAAGTAAAAGTCACAGAATGGTTGATTCCGCCGCTCATCTTACAACCCTTGGTAGAAAATGCAATCAAACACGGAGTATTGGCCTCAAAACAAATCAGCGATATCACCATCGCCATTGAATTGCTTAACCCCAACTCCATACAGATAAACATCATCAACAGCGGTGCCAGCACCTCCAAAAAACGCAGTACCGGCATGGGCATGGGCAATCAACTGGTCTCAGACAGAATCAATATTTTCAATGAACTTTATCCCAACCAGTTTCACGCAACATTCACTTTCGGACCCAATGCGAAAAAAGAATATGTGGCAAACATCCGCATTGAAAAATTGAAAATCGAGAAGAAGTATTGGCTCCTCAAATACCGGTCTATTCCGGTTGATGTTTGAACCCTATTTGAACCGGCCAAAAACAGCAAGGCCCCAGATTTCTCTGAGGCCTTGATTTCATTGGGTGGAGAATGCCGGAGTCGAACCGGCGACCTCTTGCATGCCATGCAAGCGCTCTAGCCAGCTGAGCTAATCCCCCAATTGGACTGCAAAGATAAGCAGAATTTTTTACTTTTTCTTTTTCGGATTCACCAAACTGTCTTTCGGATATAAATGCGNTAAGCTATCCATCACCCCCTTGGCCCACAGCACCAAACTTTCACGGTCGGCAGCGTCCAATTTCGCCCCTTCGTGCATCCAAGTATAACTGGCCATCGGCATTTCTTCTTCCTCTACCATCTCAACCGTTTCTTCCATCTTGTGAAACTGCCTCCAAGGACGGTATCCTAGAAATGCATTGAAATTCAAATGCTTTTTACCATCTTCCACGTGATCCTCTAGCCACATACCCACCGGTTGGTATTCGGCGTACCATGGATAAGTGGTCTTGTTGCTGTGACAATCGTAACAGGCCGTTTGCAACAAGGTCTTCACCCGGTGCGATGTTGGAAATGCCTTGGTGATATCCAAAGAATCCACCCCGCTGTTGTTGGGTGTTACCTCCACCCGTTGTATCGCCAACAAGGTAATCAACACCAATATCACACTACCCCAGATAAGTTTCTTTTTCATTTCTTCAAAGATACAAATCTAGTCATTGAACCTTGTTACATGATTATAATCGTTTGTGCACGTGTAAAACATAAAAAAGACTACCAAAACAGCGCAATTGCCGTTATGTCACCCACAGAGTTTTTAGCCCACCTGTCGCAAAATCCCTCGAACTACCCCGTCGCTAGCACTTGACCCACTCGGTAAAACAAGTAAGTCTCGGAGTTCTTGATAGCCTGCCTCCAAATTGGACTTGTTCAAGTTCAGCTGGGTCAACGCCCCCGACAATCGTTCCGGAGAAACATCTTGCAAATGCTCCTGCAACAGACCGCGATCCAACAAAATATTCACCAANGAAACCCATCGCAATTTCACCAGCCACTTGGCCATGAAAAAGGTAAANCCACTCACGCGATACGCCACCACCTGTGGAACTCCCAACAGCGCTGTCTCCAACGTTGCCGTACCACTGGCCACCAATGCCACCCCTCGTCCTTTCC
>JGI24768J34885_10000491_pt1 | contig 11774 bp, 11 predicted proteins | sample LakOntMetagenome_FD_34885 | JGI IMG/M metagenome (IMG submission 34885) | reverse complement strand
GGCTGCGCTATCTCCACGACTCTGTGGCTCGCGCGCAAATGCAGACGTTGCGCGAGCGCTACGAACCCGCGCCGTTCGAGCCGCACACGTACATCAAAGAAGACGCGCATCGGATGTGGGTTGCGCCCGGCGCGGACGGGGTGTTTCGCACGCACGAGGGGCAGCCGCTTGTGGACGATTGTATCGTGGAGTGCGACTACGACCTCGAGAATGATGCGTGGCGGCCCATGCGCTTGCGCGAGGACAAGACGCGCCTGTTTAAGGTGAGCCGCAACATTTCGCGCGCGGCCAACGACATGTCTACGGCGCGCAACATTTGGATGACGATTCACGAGCCGGTGACGATGGAGATGATTACCGGCGCCGTGCGCGTGCAGATGTCCGAGATTGAGGCGCGCGCTACGACGGAGGAGCGGTACTACGCGCGCGACATTGCGCGCTACCACCTGCTGTCTGTGAATATGCAGAACTTCCACAACTTGATTATCAAGAAGCAGTTGTTTGAATACCCGCCTGTCAGCTTCCGGCGTCGTCTCTTGGAGCTCGCGTGCGGCCAAGCCGGGGACCTGTCGCGTTGGACGGACGCCGGCTACTCGGTGGTCGTCGGGATTGACAAGAACAATAACAACATAACTGACCCGATGAATGGCGCGTACGCAAGGGCGATGCGCATGAGTGGTGATAACAACGTCCCGAAAATGGCGTTCATGGTCGGCGATTGCGGCAAGCTGTTGTCGAATGGCGATGCGTTCGTGGATGCGGACGACTCCAAGGGCGTTTGGCAATCGCTGAACCGCGGCAACCCNCCCGANTATCTGGCGCCCGTGGCNGCAGCATTTCGTCCATCGTCGTCGTCGGCGTCGGCGNCGTCCTCGTCACATGCACCGCATTCCCGCACGCCCATGTTTGACGCGGTGTCGTGCCAATTCGCGATTCACTACTTCTTCGAGTCGGCAGAGACGCTGGATGCCTTCTTGAAGAATGTGGCGAAGCACTTGGTGGAGGGCGGCTACTTNATGTGTTCGTTCATGGACGGTGCGCAAGTCGATGTCAAGCTGCGCGCGACGGGCGGTGGCGTGCTCACAGGCCGCGTGGCAAACACGGTAATTTGGGCGATTCACAAAAATTATGAGACGCTTGACGTGCCGTCGGACGACATTTACGGCAAGAAAATTGGCGTGTACCTTGAGAACACGCGCCAACTGATTACAGAGTACATTGTTCCGTTTCAAGCCCTTGTGGAGAAGGCCGAAGCTGCGGGTCTCGTGCTCAAGGAGAGCGAGACCTTTGCGAGCACGTTCGAGCGCGAGAGCAAGAATCACGCGAAGGGNGACCCTCTACACGGCATCTTCGAGAAGTTCAAGCGCGAGGGCGTTCAACGCGGCTTCAGCAATCTGAATAGGTGGGCCGTTTTCCGGCGCGGGGGTTGAAATATTGATTGAATGTTCATTTTTGTGTCTTTTTGTATGCGACCACCCATGGTTTGCGCTTTACAAAAGTTGTCTCTTGTTCGCGCTCATGGAGTGGCTGCTGCGCTTGCGTTTTGCCGCTTGAACGCGGACCTTCTCCGGAATTCGGCGCAACAACTGTTGGATGCGAGCCTCCATCAGTTCGATGGTTGCGTCGCGCTCCACAATTGTCTGCGTGGCTTCACGGTAGTCTCTTTGAGCATCGTTGTATTGCTTGTGGAGAACTTGGGCTTCCTTGCGCAACATACTCCGGTCGGCTGCCACATTTTCGAATTCTTTCTTTGCGCGCGAGCTGTTATTACCGTTCGCTCCGCGCATTCGCTCGAGCTCCGCCTCGGCTTTGGAGAGCTTGGCGTGGCACTCGGTCGCTGCCTTGACGTGCGCCAAGAAGATGCTCTCAAAGCGCTTGAGGACCTTATGAGCGGCCTTCGGCGTGCGAGTTTGAGCATGAGTATTCCGAGGCTCCGCTGATGACTCCGGGGACTTGGGATTCTCACACTCTTTCACGAGCTTCTTGTGCATTGGTTTTCCTGCCTCTATTTTGCGGTTGGTCAGCGGGTTGCGGAGCTTGGACTTGCTTGACGACAAGAGCGCGCGGCATTGCTCGGCGGTGAGCGGTGGCATTTCCTAACTCTAAGGCGACGCAATATTTTAGTTTAAGGCGCGTATGTCAGAACGCAGGTACATGTCTACTCGTGATACATTTATCTATAATACGGAAGCGCGTGCGCAAGTTGAAGCATGGCTCGATGTGGCTGTTACGTTGCCGTCATGGGGGTCCGCGTGCGTTCTCTGGTTTCTCGGGCCGGATGGCATTGGCAAGGCGTCTCTAATACGGGAATGCGCGGCCGCTCGAGACTGGGAGTTGTCCGTGTTGGACCCGCACACCCACGCAAACGCGGTCGCGGTCGTTGACCAAGTTAGCAAAATATGCAACACGCAGTCGTTCATGAGCGCGTTCGAAGGCCACCGTCGAGTGCGCGCCGTGCTCATGGACGACCTTGACGTATTTGTGTCATTAGACCGCGGCTTTTTTGGTGGCTTTACAGAATGTCTAAAATACGCGCATTGGAAGGGGGTACCTTGCATATGCATCGGGACGCCCGCGCTCGAACGCCGCATTCGCGAACTCCGAAAGGGCGCCGTCATAAGCATGCCCGCGCCTGTAGCGAGAGAGATTCGCGCGTGGAATCCCGAAGCGAACGCGTCGGCCGTCGTCGAGTGCGCGGGCAACATGGCCTACTTGAGCATTATGGGAGACGGGCCGTGTGAGCAACAGATGGACCGCGTCATCGGGCTCGATAAAATGCTGATTGGTGAGGCGACGATGATAGAGATGCGCCANCTCTTTGCGGAGGATGCTTTGTTTGTGGCGCTGCGCTTTCACGAAAACGTGCACGAAGAATTGTTTGCTAATCGGCGCGCGAGCGTGGGCGTCAAGAGCCGCGCCTATGTTGCGATGATGTCCACTTTATTGGCGTGGGACGCTATTGTGTCGTATGAGCCGGAGCTAGCGAGCGATATGGTGATATGCGCGTACCGAGAGTTCGTCGCAAAGATTCCGCGCTTGAAAGCTGCGCTCAAGCCAAAGACCGCGTTCACGAAGGTTTTGTCGCACTTGTCGCTGCAGAAAAAGAACAAGCGCGCGCAATATGATGCATTACCATACGGCTTTCCTGGAAAAAATCTGTAAAGTGTATATAGACTGAATGGATTTCGGAGCGCCTCCAAACGCGCCCGCGCCAGCACCTGCACCTGCGCAACAGCCGGGTGCATTTGCGGCACCGGCCGCGGCCATAACGGAGGTGCGCGAGAAGGTTGCCGACACGATGAACACTGCGGTCGACTCTGTCAAGAGCATGGTGACGCGATTCGATTCGAAGCGCGCGATGACCATTGTGTTGACCACGTTGGCTGTCATTGCCGTGGCAACTCTCGTGGTTGTTACCATTTGGTACTTCATGAAGAAGGAGGCCGTGCGCACGCTGTCGTTCTTGCTTCCGGACAGCAAGTCGCCGATTCTGGGCACGGAGTACAAGAAGCTGGTCGGTGCTGAGATTCCGCGCGCCTTCAACGGCAAGCGCACGACCATCTCGTTCTGGGTCTACATCCACGACATTGACCGCTACAAGGGCTTGTACCGCCACTTGTGGCACCGCGGCGACAAGAGCGTCCAAGGCGCATCGCCTCTCGTGTTCCTCGATAGCAACACGAACCGTTTNCATGTGCGCTTCGAGAAGATTGACAAGGCCACGCAGAGCCTTTCGATGACGCANCCTTTTGACACCACGGTCACAGCGAGCGTAAAAGACCAAGCGGGTGGCCAAGCCTTGCGCGCGGGCTTCAAGGGCAAAGTTACGGCCCCCCTTTCGAAGGCTCTTGACTTGGACTTGGCGACGCGCGGCATCACGATTGACTACATCCCGATTCAACGATGGGTGCACGTGGCTATTGTGGTCAACGAGGAGGTTAACGGTGGTATGATTTACGCTTACCTTGACGGTGAGCTCGTGAAGCAAGAGGTCAGCGGCAGCACTGTGAGCCGGGACGTCACTGTTACGGGTACATGGACGGGACAAGCTACGCCCGCGAGCATCCAAACCACGCTCAAGGTGGAGAAGAAGTACCAAGAGTTGAATCTAGACAAGCCGGGCGACATCTACGTTGGTGGCAGCGCCATTGAGCAAGACGTTGGCCCGGGCTTCTCTGGCTTGGTGGCGAGCCTGACCTTCTTCAACCACGACCTGAATGCCAAGGANATCTACCGCATTTACGAGGCTGGGCCGGTGGACAACCTGGCNGCCAAGCTAGGCCTCCCGGCGTACGGTGTGCGGTCGCCGATTTACCGCATCTCTTAAAAATGATAAGACCGCGATTGTTTCTTTTTTGTTTCTTTTGTATGTTGTGTCTCTTCCGCATAAACAAAAGGAACNCACTTGTAATGAAGCGGCTTCCCAAGCAGGTGGGTGGGCTATCATGCAACCCTAATAGTGTAAAATATTACGTAGAGACGTGTTCTCCGCAATGGATTCGAGTTGTAAGCGAGATAAAAAAAGCTCGCGATAAACGAGATATCGACATCCAAAGGAACTATGCAAAAGGAACTATGCAACAATCCGCTGTTGTTATCAAAATTGGTGATTCACCGGACATGGATAGAGAATATAGAGCTGCGCAACATGTCAAAACTTTCAAGGGATTCGTAAAGTTCTTATGCTTCTTTACATGCAACGATGATTTTAGGGAGTTTTTCAAAGGCCAACGGCTTACTATATGTAAGGGTCCGGGAAGTACGATGAAGGTGATTGTGATGCCTTATTTTCCACTTGGCAGCATCGCAGGCTTTCCTTGGACATCTGATAATATACTGGGGTTACGTTCATGCCTTTACGTAGCATGTTTGTGCTATATTGATGCCTTCAAGAAAATACAATTTATCCACAACGATTTTCATGCGGCCAATATTCTTCTCAAAAGCTCCAAACAATCAACACTCACATTTTCCGGGGGTATCACTGTTCCCTTGCATAATATCAGACCGTGGATTGTTGACTTTGAGAACAGTTCGATAGCTTCAACTTTGTCGGCCAAAGATTACGAAGACTTCAGATACGACATTTCGAAGTTGTTTTACATGTTGCCAACTCTGGTGCCTCAAGTCGACCGTTCGAGAATTATGAACATTGTGACGTTCTTCCAAAATGCACGGGACATTTGTTCGGACGAGGCCCGAATGCAGCTAGGAAGTTTGATTGATGCAAATGTACACATAGATAACGCGCGTTTGGTATCAATGATATCCAACTCACGCGAAGCGCCAAGCATACAAAAGCACTGACACAGCAGGCTACAAGAAAGAACGCTATGATGAGATTTCGAGCGCATGAGGCGTGCGTGTCGGCGCGTCTGGATGGCTGTCGTAAAGTTGCCGTCGGCTGGAACCATCAGCAAGTATCTGGAGCGGTTGGGGGGCTATCATGATCGCAAGTATTTACGCGGGCCGCGCTTTTGCAATAAAATAAAACAAACGCACTTACAAATGCTGTTGGCCAAAGTGAGGCAAAGAGCGAGCATCACACAAAGAGCAAGTAGGAGGGAAGCTATTCGCGCATTTAGCGTAATTACAACACCGAAATACACATCTGCAACACAAGGACACCCCCTCTCAGCCAAGGCCCGGGCCGTCGCCGTGCATGCCTCGGCGCATAAGTTCCAGCGCCCCGACGCCAATGGCCGCTACGGCCAGTTTGGCGGCCGCTACGTGCCGGAGACGCTCATCCCGGCGCTAGAGGAGCTCATGGCCGCCTACACCGAGGCCAAGGCCGACCCGGCCTACCAGGCGGAGCTGGACGCCATCCTGAAGGACTACGTGGGCCGCGAGACGCCGCTGTACCACGCGGAGCGGCTATCGGAGCGCTACGCGCGGCCGGGCGGCAAGGGCCCGCAGATTTACCTCAAGCGCGAGGACTTGAACCACACCGGCGCGCACAAGATCAACAACTCGCTGGGCCAGGCGCTGCTATGCAAGCGCATGGGCAAGAAGCGCATCATCGCGGAGACAGGTGCGGGGCAGCACGGCGTCGCGACGGCGACCGTCTGCGCGCGCCTTGGCATCGAGTGCATCGTCTACATGGGCGCCAAGGACATGGAGCGGCAGTCGTTGAACGTGTTCCGCATGCGCCTGATGGGCGCCGAGGTACGGCCCGTGTACTACGGCACCGCGACGCTGAAGGACGCGACATCCGAGGCAATCCGCGACTGGGTGACCAACGTGGAGACGACGCACTACATCCTGGGCTCCGCCGCCGGGCCGCACCCCTACCCCATGATGGTGCGCGACTTCCAGTCAGTCATCGGCCGCGAGACGCGTGCGCAGTGGGAGGGCCGTTTCGGGCGCGGCGCCGTGCCCGACATCGTCATGGCCTGCGTCGGCGGCGGCTCCAACGCCATCGGCATCTTCAACGAGTTCATCGACGACGAGCGCGTGCGCCTCATCGGTGTGGAGGCGGGCGGCGAGGGCGTGGACACGGAGAAGCACGCGGCGACACTGACTAAGGGTACGCCCGGCGTGCTGCACGGCTCCTACTCCTACCTGCTGCAGGACGCGGATGGCCAGATCATCGACCCGCACTCCATCTCGGCAGGGCTGGACTACCCGGGCATCGGCCCGGAGCACTCCTTCCTGAAGGACGCCGCGCGCGCGGAGTACTACGCGGTGACAGACGCCGACGCGCTGGCTGCCTTCACGCGCCTCTCGCAGCTGGAGGGCATCATCCCGGCACTCGAGACGTCGCACGCCATCGCACACCTGGAGGTGATGTGCCCCACGCTGAAGGACGGCACGAGCGTGGTCATCAACTGTAGCGGGCGTGGCGACAAGGACGTCAACACCGCGATCAAGGCGCTGGGCATGTGAGACGGGCCGGGCGTAGCAATCAGTGGATGTGCAAAAAAACTCAACCTTACACCCAGGTTACTTGAGTTGGAAGTGGTTATGAACCACAAAACTTCAACTGCTATTTTTTAAAGATCATCGTAAATCTGGACTAACCAACTTAAACAACTAAATCACCTCATGTAATTTTGCGACAAGAACTCAGCCGCAACCCTTGCAAATCACGTGGCTGAGCTCTTGTGACGCAACCCGAGCAAAGCGAGGTATCATAAAAACAATATTCGTACCACCACGCGAAGCACACGCGAAGCACACGCAAGCTTGCTCGCAATCAGCGTAAGCGGGCGACGCTCGGGATTGCTAGCTTCGCAATCCCGATTAGGACCGTCGTAGTAGTCCCTCCATCTGATGGTTCAACAGCGAACGATGCGGTGGCTCTGTAGTGATGTACTCGTATATGTCGAGGTGCATGCGCTTTTTGGCTGGCCGTAAATCGTGCACGAGCCAAAGGTCGAAGAAATTCAACAGACACTCGCGCTCGACCTTTTCAAGTGTAGAAGATTTCAACTCGAGCGGGAGGATGGGGCGCGCTTGGGAAAGCGTCAATAGCGGGAGCTTTCCCTCGATTGACACCACGCCGTCGACAATTTTCCCGTCGCGCTGATGCATGCTCAAGTACGCGCGCATGGACTCCGCATGTTGCTTCTGTCGAAAGCCGACGACGCACGTTTTAGTGGACAGGCCCATATCGCTGTGCACGCAATAGATTGTCTTGCGCGAATGAATCAGATACGTCACATCAGAGCTGTAGTGGCGGGGAATGTTTCCAATTCTGTGAAACTGCATATATACTTGCAGCCTATTATAGATTTGCTGCTTTAAGTTGGTGCGAGGGAGCGCAGATAAATTCTTCGAGCACTATTAGAGTGAATGGAGATTGCGGACAGCATCGGGGCATTCGTGCAAATAGTCGTTGCCATTGTCCTTGTGGTCGGCTTCTTCTTGTTGGCGTTCTTCGTCTACAACAAGGAGGCGCTGGAGGCCGCGGCCGTGCAACGGTCGATTAAGCACCACACGTACATCTTCCGCGGCATCAAGGACTTGAAGCTGAACAACAACGAGACGTACGACACATCTGACCGTCAGCATCCCACGTTCCGCAACATGCCGGCCTCCATCAACCAATCGGGTGGCGCGGAGTTCACCTACAACTTCTGGGTGTACAAGGGCGATAAGATGGGCAATGGCATCAGCAAGACGCTGTCGTTCAAGCCATCCGAGGGAATCGAGAACGATGACCTGATTCTATTCGTGCGTGGCTCCAAGCGCAAACAACGGTTCAAGAGCGAGTGCGGAAACACGCCCGCTACCGCAAACAACGTCATGGTCAAGTGCCCGCTTGTCAAGTTCCAAGGCGAGGATTGGGACAACCTTGTGGTTGAGCTCAACACCACCGAGCGCCCCGAGGGAGTACGCGAGCAAGCGCGTAATGCGTGCGGCGACACCAAGGCCCGCTCGTGGAAGCGCGCAAACGCGCACAAGATTGCGCTTGCCGGGTTTGCTGACAACAACTTTATCAACAAGTGGTTCATGATTACGGTCGTGCTGACAGATACCGAGCCCTCTGACTTGCTGCCAGTGCGCAACAAAGTTCGCGTTCGCATCTACATCAACAGCGTTCTAGAGTTGGACCGGTATGTCGACAACACGTTGGGCGAGACCACGAGCGAGAACCCGAGCATCATCCTTCAAAACCGCGGCCCGATGCACGTTGGTCCGCAAGTTGTGGCAATGGGCCAAACTAGTCGCAACGCCGTTCCATCTAGCGCCGGGTCTGATGTTGAGGTGTACCTTGCGAACCTCTCGTTCATGAACTACGTCGCTCAACCTGACGAGGTAAAGGCCCTGTACAAGGAGTACATCGACAAGGTGATTGCACCGGCCGTCAACTCATCGACTGTGACAATTGATAAGTACAAGGAATCCGTTGACAAGGAGAAGAGCATCACTGCAGGTGACCCGATGCTCGCCGCGTATTAAAGCATACTTTTTACACCTTCTTCAGTAGAGAAAGGCGCCCCGTAACCATGGCAGGGGGTGAGATGCAGTTGCTAGCGCCAGCGTCTACATCAGAGGCGGCGCAAATGGAGTACATTGTGGGGGCGCCTCAGATGTCGTTCTTCAAGAGCGTGTATCGCCGTCACACGAACTTTGCGATGGAGAGCATTCGCGAGTCGTTTCTGAATAAGCCGGTCATCGACCAAAATACGCGCAACACTTTCACGTGTACGTTTTCAGGGCGCCGCGCAGATGCATTGAAAGAGATTTACATGTGCTTCCAACTGCCGGACATTTACAGCGACGACATCTTGCGCTTCCAGTGGATTGACCGCGTGGCCAACTACATGATTTACAAGTGCAGTATCACGCTAGACAATGGTCGCAGCATTGACGAGCAATATGGTGAGTGGATGGACATCTGGAACTCGCTCACGTTGTCGGATGGCAAAAAGGAGTTCTACGACAAGATGACGGGCAATTCTGCGAACAACTCTGCGCCGCTCGACCCGAGCCCGCGTGTGCGGATGCGCAACAATCGGCTACAATATCGATTCTATCCGAGGGGGCGCGTTGGGGTGCCATCTATTCCGGGCCGCAAGTATGTCATCCCACTGCCCTTCTGGTTCACGCGCAACCCGAGCTTGGTTTTACCGTTGTGCGCGCTCAAATTACAGACCGTTAATATCAACATCGAGTTGCGGTCGCTGAGTGAGTTGTACCAGCTGTATAATCCGCTCGCCAACGAGTATGTTAGCCCTTCGGTTTACAAGGGGCTTTTCCCGTCCGCGGCTACATCTTTGAGTTCGTTTCTCTATCCGCCGGGTCAAGTGCCGAGCACGCCGCCCGGGCCGCTCGACCTCAATGCGTACTTGGAGTGTCAGTATATTTTCCTAGATACGGACGAACGGCTCGAGATGACGCTCGCCCACCATCGTCTGTTAGTGGAGCAGGTGTTTCGGTTCGAGCAAGGCGGATTGACCTCGCGCGCGGTCATAAACTTGACGCTTAACAACCCTGTGAAAGAGCTCGTGTGGGTCGCGCGGCGAATGGATGCGAGCGACAGAAACGAGTGGTCGAAGTTTACAGAGCGCGATGGTACGGGCATTTTGGCGACGGGCAAGATTATTTGGAACAAGAACTATGAGCGCATCGAGGAGAAGAATTCAGAGTTTTTTGAGTACATGCAGCCGTGGCAGCACCATTCGGGTGTGCCGCGCTCGGGCGTGCACGCGTATTCGTTCGCACTGTTTCCTGAGAAGCTGCAGCCGAGCGGTGCATACAACACTGGCATCATTTCGGCGAATCAGCTGGCGGTCACATCGCGCGTGCCTGCTGCGGGCGTTGAATACGAGGTGATTGTGTATGCCGTTGTGTATAACGTGTTTGAGGCCATGGCTGGTATAGGGCACATGAAGTACACGCCTTAAGGCCACGAAGTACACGCCTTAAGGCCACGAAGTTTATGAAGTACACGCCTTAAGGCCACGAAGTTTATGAAGTACACGCCTTAAGGCCACGAAGTATGCAGAAGTATTATGCTAATATAGGGTATTATGAAGCTCGCGTATTTGCTGTTGTTTCTGATGATGGCGTACATCGTGTCTCGCATGAGCCGCGCCTACACAGATATGGCGGTCGAGCTGCGTGAGATGCGCATCAAGTGTATGGGTGGCAATGCTGCTGCAACTCAAGCAAAAAAGAGTGAAAGCACTACCTTGCCGTTGTTTCGCGACATGGGTGCGGTGGCGTCAACGCTGAAAGGCCTTGCCGATAAGTTCACTTAGATACCATAGATTGTTTTTGTTTCGTCCGCCATCATGACAAAGAGAGAGTTCTTAATCATTGTGTTGGCCTTGCTTGATCCAAGCAGTTTGTTGTACTCTTCGGTTATCGTGTTGATAAGGCTATCATGAGTTGCAATGTACTCAATGTCGACCATTAAGTTTTGTAGCATGCGCACAGCATTCCAATACATCATGCTCGCGACCTGGTAGTGTGGTGTTTTGACCCATTTGCCATTAACGAGTCGCTCAATAACGCGGTCGCGCTTCGAAAACACGCGAACGTTATGATTTTCGGGATGGTCCGGGTCAAAGTGGATACGGCGAACAATCTCAACAATGCCTGTTGACGTTTGATAAGTCATGATGCGTAGAAAATTATCGTCGATATACTGCGTGTTCTCAAATCCAAAATCGCAGGGTACGTGTTTCTTGTCTACAAAGTGCTCGGCAAGTGTATGTGCTCTTGCAACATGGGTCAAGTGTCCTGAATTGGAGTTAAATCCTTTTTGGCAAAATCGACAAATGAAGTTTGTCTTTTCTGGAAGAAGCTCTTTACGAATACTTTCGAGAGAAATATCATTGTTAGCACACGGCCGCGAACGAAATACATGGCGTTTGAATGAAGGCTTACAATCTGTCTCATAGTCGCATTTTGGACACTGAAATTTTAACGACATTTCCTTCTGGTCTTAACAAATTGAAAAAGCCTTAAATACATTGCACATTTCCAACATCGACGGAACTAGAATCTAAAAGCAATAAAAAACTGCACAAAACGTAGCTCTACGCACCCTATCGGATTTTGTGTCATCTAAGCCCTTACGGCAATGGACTTGTTTTTCAGGGCAATTTCACCTTAAATTCAAGGTCGGACCCCCACAATGTTGTTACTGGGATTTTGGGGGGTCCAAGTTTCCCCAAGTTTTGAAAGTGTGAAAGTTAAGAACGGCAAGTCTCTCGGAAGCATGAAAAAGTAGCATCCAAGCTCCCCAAAAAGCTGCGGATTTCCGATTTCGACGCAACTAGAATCTCAAACCAATAAAACACGGCGTGAAAAAGTAGCAA